>Ga0208029_1000049_pt1 | contig 93838 bp, 82 predicted proteins | sample MalvireepMed_s12_FD_184242 | JGI IMG/M metagenome (GOLD analysis project Ga0208029, IMG submission 184242) | Marine viral communities from the Global Malaspina Expedition - Malaspina viral metaG DeepMed_s12 (SPAdes) (version 2) | ecosystem: Environmental > Aquatic > Marine > Oceanic | place... | reverse complement strand
CCGCCCTCACCGCACCCGGTTCCATTATGGCTTTAACAAACATGTGCCTGACGCCGGCGATGCTGCCATTATGCGCCAGCATGCCGCCTACCTGAAAAACCACCCCGGTGTACGGGTCAGAATCCACGGCCATACCGACAACTTTGGTTCACCCGAGTACAACCGCTTCCTGGCGAGGCTGCGTGCCAACGCCGTAGCCCGGTTGCTGATTCAGGAGGGCGTGCCGCAAAGTGCTATCCTGATGACCACCTGGGGCGCCGAACGCCCCCTGACCCGGCCGGAAGACCACGCAGCCAACCGGCGGGTGGAACTGGAGTATCTTACCGTGGATATGGCCCAGGCCCTCTGAACCGTCCGGCGCTGTAAACAGAAACGGGGCCTCGAGGGCCCCGTTCCTTAGACAGCTATCCGGATCAGCCGTATACCTGCCAGACATTCCACAGCAGCAACAACGCCGCCACCAGGATCGCCAGCCACGTCAGCAGAATACCGATCATTCGGGCTTTGTGGGGACCACCCTTGCCGTTGATCATGCCCCAGGCATGCAGGATTCGCCCGACCACTAATGCCATGCCTGTCCAGTAGACCAGGCCGCTGGCGACACCGTTCAACTCGGCAATGGCCAGCATGATCAGGCCAACCGGCGCGTATTCCACCAGGTTGGCGTGGGCGCGCACCGCCGCTTCAAACTCCGGGTCGTCATTCACCCCCAGACCCATGCGGTACTTGAGCCGGTATTTCACCACCTGGCCCGAGAGCACCAGCAACAACAGGCCGATAACGGCCGCGAATACTGCGGTTACGGGTACGATCATGTCAGCCCTGCTTGATCTTGTTGACCACGGCCAGCAGTAACACCGCACCTACCGTGGCTGTCACCAGCTCACCGACCATGCTCTTTACCGCCAGGCCCAGCATGCTGAACAGCACACCGCCAATCACCGAGCCGACAATACCGATACCGATATTGGCCAATACGCCGAAGCCTTTGCCCTTCATGATCAGGCCTGCCAGCCAGCCGGCCAGGCCACCAATAATCAGAAACCAGATAAAGCTCATTTATCCACTCCCCTTATGTGGTGTTCAATCCTGCCAGAAGACTGCCCTGTTTCGGGCAGGCATTCAAGCAGTTCCGGGGCGGTGGCCGAGGGCTGTGATGGCGTCTGCCATTTGCTGGTGACACCGGGCCATCAGCTCCGGCACATCGTCACGGGTCAGGCCAGTGGTTTCTACCGGCGGCAGGATATGTACCGGCACCGGTTTCCGGCGGCCGGCCCAGCCACGGGTTTGGCCGTGATACTCGCCGGCACACACCATGGTGATGGGGGCTCCGGCGGCAATGGCCGTGTGGAAAGCGCCTTTTTTGAAGCTGCCCAGCCCCCGGCCACGGCTACGGGTGCCTTCAGGAAACACCCAGATGCTTTTGCGGTCTTTGCGGATAGCATCACTGGTAGCCTGCATGGCTGCCACGGCTTTATGGGATCGGCCGCGATTGAGGATGATGTTGCCGCCGAGCCAGAACACCTGGCCGAAGAACGGCAACCACACCAGTGAGGACTTGCCCACCGCCACAGTGCGCGGCGGTAGCAGGTCGCCCACCACGAACAGGTCATCGTTCTGCTGGTGGTTGGCGATGATTACCGTGGGCCGGTCTTGCGGCATGTTTTCGGCGCCATACAAAGGGCGCTTCATACCCAGCAGACAGCGCCCCACACGGGCCAGTGTCCATGCCAGCAAACGGTTGTTATCCGGGTTGAAAGGCCGTGCGATGTAGCCAATCAGGGCCAGCATGCAAATCAGCGGAACACTCAGCCAGGCCAGGATTTTTCTTGCGACTGCCATACAGCTCTACCGTTACTCGAAATTTTGGCGCACAAGTGTACGCCAAAATCAGAGGGCGGCAACAGTATCCTTTTGTACCGGCCTGTTAACCGGTTTTGCCTCCACCACGAAACGCAGCGGGCCGTTGGCATCAAGCGCATCAAACGGGTAACAGGTTACCAGCAGCAGGGTATCCGGGCCGAAGGTGCTGGTATCGATGGACTCTGTTCTGCTGTCCACCACCCGGGTTCTGGTTACCTGGTACTGCTGCCACTGCTGGTCCTGGCCCTGCAGCTGCACCCGGTGGCCCGGCTCAATGTACTCCAGGGGCCGGAAATGGGTATCCCGGTGGCCAGCCAGAATCACCGGCCCCTGCTCCCCGGCGACCATCCGCCCCGGGCCAAACGCCAGGCTTTCTCCGTGCAGGCCCTCCAGCACAATCATCGACACCCCCAGCTCCGGCAACTCCAGCTTGGCCACCGGCCAGGTATCGGCCCAGGGCCAGGGCCGGGCTTCCACTTGCCGCGCCTGGGTTTCGGCCCAGGCCAGTGCCAGCAGCTCCTGGGCTACCAGCGCCTTGAAGGGAATCCACAAGCCAAACATCAATACGGTGGCGGAGGCACCAAACAACAGCAATAACAGACGGTTCACCATGTCGGCCTCCGGTTCAGCAGTAACATGGCCAGCGCCAGCATCAACCCGGACAGGCCCAGTGCCGCCAGCAACGGCCAGGCGGTGGCGGTTTGCGGGTACCGCAACATGCCCTCCCGGCTACCCGCTGGCAGCAAGGTGGGAACCGCCTCGGTGTCCAGCTTCTCGTCCGCCGGCCGGGCCGGTTGCTCCTCGACCGCCACAAAACCGGTGAACGGCGACATCACCCCGTGCTGCATCGACAACGCCACGATCGCCGGCTCATCCGGTGCCTCACCCTGCAGGCGGGCGGCATCCATCAGCTCGTCTATCCGGCCCCGGGCCCACTGGCGGTTCAGGCCGCTGGCCGGGGCGGCATTGCCCAAATCAAGCCGGGTGTTCCAGGGCCGGCCGCCGGGCAAGCGGCCAGAGACCTCCAGCTCACCACCGGCGGGCACACCGCGTACCACCTGCACCAGCGGGCTACCCTGAAACAGGTCTCCGGGCCTGGCCGGCACCGTTTCCACCGGATTGCCACCGGTGGGCCAGCGCACGGTCAGATCACTCATCACCGGGGCTTCCATGGCCGCAAACAGCCCGTTCAGGGCGCGATTCACCTCACCGGTATTGTGTATCGCGGTGAACTCGCCACGGCCCCAGCGGGCCGCTTCGCGCAGAAAGTGCATATTAGGGGCCGAGCCGATGCCCACCGTGAACAACCTTCGTTCATCAAGGCCGGTACGAATCCGCTCGAACAACGCCGATTCATTGCCTACGGCACCGTCGGTGATAAACACCATCTGCTGCACCAGTCCTTCTTCCGGCGCTTGTTCCATCGCCATCGCCAGTGACAGCGCCCCGGCCATTTCCGTGCCGCCGTTGGCATTCAGGCCTTCCACATACTGCCTCGCGCGGGCCAGGTAATGGCCCTCGGCCGGCACCGGGCGGGCAAACAGGCTGTGGGCCTGGGAATTGAACTGAATAACGTTGAAATAGTCCCCCGGGCGCAGGCTATCCAGTCCTTTCAGCAGCGCTGAACGGGCCTGGACAATGGACTCTCCTGCCATGGACCCGGAGGTATCAATCACAAACAACAGCTCCCGGCGCAACACCGGGCCGGTGGCGTCCGGGGGCAATATCATCGCCATCAGAAAATCCTCACCCTGCCACTGCTGGTGAAACACCGCCGCAGCCGGTTCCCGGCCGGTTAACGGCCGCCAGCGTACAATCAGGTCACGATCCATCAGCACTTCCCGGGCTTCCGGGCGCACCACCACCCGGCCGCCGTCGGCCTCGGTCACCAGGCTGTGACTGGGGCTGGTTACCCCGGCCAGCGGGAATCCACTGTCGATGGCCAGCTCAATCCGGGCCCGGTGGCTGCGCTCATCTACATCAGCCGCCCGCACCGTGAACGGGCTGATCTCCGCAGCATCCGGCACTTGCGTGGTGGCCGTGGCCCAGCCCGCCTGCCACTGCGTTGCTGTCTCGATAAGTGATTCACCCGGCATGTAACGGGGCGTGAGCGTGGTGGGCAGGCGCAACTCGAACTCGCCGTGGCGATAGCTCACCGGTTGCTGGTAGCGAACCTCCACCCGGACGGTTTCACCGGGCGGGATATTGGCCACCCGGCTGGTAAACAGATTGGGGCGCTGCTGCTCCAGCGTGGCGGCGTGCTGGCCGGCAGACTTCGCTTTGTCGTAGGTTTCCCGGGCCTTGGCCCGGGGCTCGATGCGCCCGACTATCCGGCGCTCACCCACGGTCATGGTCAACCTGAACACAGCGGCCCGCTCCGGTAACGGAAACACGAAAATGCCTTCGTGCCATGAATCACTGGTATTGCGGAATTCCCGGGTAAGCGTGGTCTCCGCCAGCAGGCCGGACACCCGCACCTGAAACTCACTGTCCAGAACCAGTGCCGACTGCTGCCGGTTGCCCTGGCTGTCGACCAGGTAAAGCTGGCCGGCTTCCTCAGCTTGCCCGGCTTGCCGGTCACTGGCCTCGGCATACAGCGGATGGACAAACAGCATCAGCAGAACCGCCAGCCACAGGCTCACACCTTCGGCACAGCGCAGCCAGCGGCGTTTACTGATCAAAGGGCGAATGGTGCGGGTCGTTTGCGGATAAAGGTCGGCCCGGACGGCCGGGTTGGCAAGCAGCGATAGCAACATCATCACGGCATCCTTTTTAGTGGAAGTTGGTGATGCCATTGCAACAGCCGGAACGGGCGCCGCCGTGGCAGAAACGGGCAGGCCGGCGACAAAAAATGATGAATTATGGCAATCAGGCCAGCACAACTTGTACCAGCCCTTGAGCGTGGTTTAATGGCTACACATTCCGGTGAAACACACAGCCATGAAAAAACACATTGTTCTGATAGAAGACGAAGCCGGTATCCGCGACAACTACCGGGCCGCGTTTGAACGCCGGGGCTACCGGGTATCCGCCTACGGTGACCGGCCCTCCGCCTGGCAGGTGCTGCGCCAGAGCCTGCCGGACCTGGCTATTATCGATGTGGGCCTGGGCGACGAACCCGAAGGCGGCTTTACCCTGTGCCAGGATTTGCGGGCCCTGTCGGCCACCCTACCGATTATTTTCCTGACCGCCCGGGACAGCGACATCGACTCGGTACACGGCCTGCGCCTGGGCGCCGACGACTACGTAACCAAGGACATGAGCCTGGACCACCTGCTGGCCCGCATCACCGCCCTGCTGCGCCGGGCCGAGGCCTGGGCCGAAGCCCTGCAAAAGCCGGACGAAGTGATTCACCGGGGCCGGATGACCATGAATGTAGACCGCATGACGGTAGCCTGGAACGACCAGCCGGTGGACCTGACGGTGACCGAATTCTGGATGCTGCACGCACTGGTCCAGCACCCCGGCCATGTCCGCACCCGGGACCAGCTGATGGAAGCCGCCAGCACTGTGCTGGACGACAACACAGTGACATCCCACATCAAACGCATCCGGCGCAAATTTATTCAGCTGGACGAAACCTTTGATGGCATCCAGACCGCCTACGGCATGGGCTACCGCTGGAATGCCCGTGAGGTGTAACCCTTGAGCCTGAAGCGCCAGCTGTTCCTTGCCAGCCTGCTGATGCTGCTGATCCCCTGGGCCGGCCTCAGTTTTGTGCTGGAGCTGGACGCGGCCCTGCGCCAGCAAACCCTGCAGCAGCTGCAAACCCAGAGCACCCGGCTGACCGAACTGGCCGACGACCTGCTGCTGGGGCAACCGGCCATTGGCGCCGACCCGGTGGTGTATGCCCGCCCCGTGCAGACGCCAGGCGACACCTTTGTCTGGCCCAGCTATGAAGACCAGGACCACCGGCAACCCTGGCAAAGCGCCGCAACCCGCCCGGGCGAGCCACAATTGCGCTGGCAGGCAGCGGCGGATGATCGTTACCTGTACCTGCTGGCCGACATTCAGCATCACCCGTTGCCCCCCTTCAATCCGGCCCGGCCGGAGCAACCCTATGATCGCTTCGAACTCTGGCTGCAGGCCCCCGCCAGCGAGCTGGAACAACCCGCCGGCCCCCGCATCTGGCAAATCAAACCGGATGAAGTGCGGGCCACCACCGCCAGCAAGCCGGAACAGTGGGACTACCGGGTCCATGCCAACTGGCGTATCCGCACCAACAGCTGGCAGCTGGAAGTGCGAATGCCCCTGCCCGCCCAGGGCAGCCGTCTGGGATTTCGGGTGGCCCGCAGCGACACCGGGGCAAGCCTGGCCGGCACCGGGACCGAGCCGCTGCCGGCACTGATCTATCCTCACCGGGTTCTGGAACGAGCCCTGGGCCGGCAACTGGGCCCCGGACAGCAGGTCACCATCACCGAGCCCGCCGGCTGGATAACCGCCGGCGTCAGCCGGGAGGGCCGGAATAGCACCGACTTCGAGAACCTGTCGCCCGGGCAGATTCTGGACACCCTGACCCTCAACGGTCTGCGCGCCCTGGTGCGCTGGTATCAACCGGAGCCAGCAGTCCTGGCCGGCACCGACTTCCAGCTGAACACCCGCCAGGTGCCCGACAACGGGCTGGTGAAACACCCGGACGACTCCCTGTGGCTGGCCACCGCCCACCCGTTGTTCGACGGCCGCTCCATGCTGCTGGAGCAATCCCTGGACCAATTGCTGAGCGTATCCGGCTCGGCTCTGGGCAGTGTACTGGCCCGCTCCCTGTTGATCATTCTGGCGCTGACACTGGTGTTGCTGGGCTATGCCAGCTGGCTGTCATGGCGCATTACCCGCCTGCAGCGGCTGGTGAGTGCCAGCGTGGATGACGACGGCCGCATCCTCGGCCCGGTGCCTGTGCCAAGATCCGGCGATGAGCTGGGCCAGTTGCAGCAGCACTTCGGCCAGATGGTCGACCGCCTGCAAAGCTATAACCGATACCTGGAAAGTTTTTCCCGCCGGCTGTCCCACGAGCTGAAAACCCCGGTGGCCGTGGTGCGCTCCTCGCTGGAGAACCTCGCCCACAGCCAGTCGGAAACCGAGCGCCGGGAATACCTGGAGCGGGCTTCCGCCGCCACCGAGCGCCTGCGCCGCATCCTCACCAGCATGAGCGAAGCAGCCCGGCTGGAACAGAGCTTTGACCACGCCGACAAAGAACCCTTTGACCTGGCCGAGGTCGCCAGCCAGGCCTGTGCTGCCTACCAACAGCTGGATGACCGGCACCGGATTCACTATCAGGGACCGCCCAATGGCTGCCCCCTGCTGGGCAACCCGGAAATGCTGGTGCAAATGCTCGACAAGCTGGTGGATAACGCCCGGGATTTCACCCCGGAACAGGGCAACATCGAGGTACGCCTGCAACATCGAACGGACCACTACCAGCTGGATGTCTTCAACGAAGGCTCACAGCTGCCGGAAACCGCCGGTGTGGATATCTTCGGTGCCTTTGTCACCCGACGGGAAGGCAAGGCCGAAGGCCACCTGGGCCAGGGTCTGCTGATTGTCCGACTGATTGCCGACTACCATGGTGGTAAGGTGGAAGCCTTCAACCAGCACCATAACGGAATTGACGGCGTGTGCTTCCGCGTTATCATCCCTGGACAACCAGCATAACCAAGGACAGCTCCGTGACCTCCCAGCCACGTTCCCTGGATTTCCACCCGCTCCGGGCCGATCTGTACCAGGAACTCCATTCCCGCCCGTTCCAGGTGCTGCCTTCACGCGCCCGGGTTACCCAGATCGCCCTGCTGACCACCCCGGCCCAGCGGCAAAGCCAGTTCCGCCACCTGCAGAACCTGCACCGGTTACTGGGCGAACACTGGCCGGAACAGGAAGTCAGTTGCTACGAACAGGATTTCGGCCCGCTGCGCATCCGCCGGGAAGTGCACATGGAGTTCACCACCTACACCTTCACCAACCTGCGGGACTCCGATGCCGATCCGTTTGCCGAAACCGGCATCAGCCTGCTGCCGGACGGCTGGCTGAACGAACTCGAAGGCACCGTGGTAGGGGCCTTCCATGTGGAAGTACGGCCATCGTCTGAAAGCGCCCGCAACGAGCTGGCGTTTATGCGCAAACACTTTGGAGGCATGCGCCTGGTGGGCAGCAGTCCGCAGGAAGGGGCGGCGCGGATTCTGGGCACCTTCCAGTTGCACAGCGACCAGTTCGGGCGGTTTATGGTGCTTAACCACAGCATGTCAGACAGCCAACTGGGCCGGTTGGTGCAGCGCCTGATGGAGATCGAAACCTACCGGCTGATGTCGCTGCTGGCCCTGCCCCTGGCCCGGGAAATCACCCCGGCCCTGAACGATATGGACCAGCAACTGGTGAACATCACCCAGTCACTGGCCAATAACGAAACCCTGGACGAACAAAGCATCCTGGCGGAGCTGACCAACATTGCCTCGCGCATTGAAGCGTTCCGGGCCCATTCCACCTTCCGCTTTTCCGCAACCCGGGCCTACCACCGTCTGGTACTGACCCGGCTGGAAGAGCTGCGGGAAGACGAAGTCTCAGGCCACCTGACCCTGACCGAGTTCATGACCCGGCGCCTCACTCCTGCAGTAAAAACCTGTGAGGCCGTGGGCGAACGGCTGGAAGACCTGTCGCGCCGGGTAGACCGGGCCTCGGACATGATGCGCACCCGGGTGGAACTGGCCATTCAAAGCCAGAACCAGCAACTGCTCAGCTCCATGGACCGGCGCTCGCGCATCCAGCTGATGATGCAGCACACCGTGGAAGGCTTCTCGGTGGTGGCCATTTCCTACTACCTGATCGGCCTGCTGAAGCTGGCACTGGACACCCTGCGCGAGGCCGGCGTGGCGTTCAACCACTCACTGGTGTTGGGCGTTGCCATTCCGGTGGTGATGGTACTGGTATTTATCGGTATCCGGATGATTCACCACCGGTTTATCAAGATGGCTCGCCGGCAATAGCTCGCCTCAGCTGAACCCTGGATCCCCGGCAAATTCACGGAAGAACTGCTGGGCCGTCCGGCCGTTGCGCACCCCCTTGCCGGTCGCAAATCGCACCGCTTCGATATGCAGCTGCTGCCTGTCTGCCACCTGCGGGAACAGGGCATCAACCGCCTGCAGGTATACATCCTGGGAGAACGGATAGAACGACAGCTGCAGGCCAAACCGGTCGGCCAGCGAGACCTGCTCTTCGATGGCTTCGGCCGGGTGCAACTCGCCATCACGGACCTCGCTTTTCAGGTTGTCGCTCATAAACTCCGGCATCAGGTGCCTGCGATTGGACGTGGCATATACCCGCACATTTTCCGGTGGCAACTCCAGTGAGCCTTCCAGCACACTCTTGAGGGCTTTATACCCAGACTCCCCCACATCAAACGACAGGTCATCGCAGAAAATCACAAACCGGAAGGGCAGGTCGCAGATGTCATCGACAATTTCCGGCAGGTTTACCAGGTCGTCTTTGTCGACCTCGATCATCCGCAGCCCCTGATCCCGGTAACGGTTGAGCAAGGCCTTGATCAACGAGGATTTGCCGGTGCCCCTGGAACCCCAGAGCAACGCATTATTGGACGGTTCACCCGCCAGAAAACGCTCAGTATTGCGGGCCAGCGCCCGTTTTTGCCGGTCGATGCCCGTGAGGTCATCCCAGCGCACCGGATCCAGCCTGCGAATGGCCCGCAATCCGGACCGGTGACGCCGCCAAACCGCGGCCGGAGTCTCCTGCCAGTTCACCCGGGTGTCTGCCATCAAACCTGCTCCCCTGATTATGCTTATAACCAAATACTTCAACCGAAGCCCTTGTCAGACATAGCCATATAACACTGTCTGGAGTTAGGATCTACAACCAGACCAAGGATTCGTGATTACAGGAGCAGAGCATGGCACGCATCTATAACGACAACTCGCTTTCCATTGGCAACACGCCGCTGGTGAGGCTTAACCGGGTCAACGATGGTGCCACCATCTGGGCCAAGATTGAGGGCCGCAACCCGGCTTACTCGGTCAAGTGCCGTATCGGCTCAGCAATGATCTGGGATGCCGAGAAACGCGGCGTTCTCAAGCCGGGCATGACCATTGTCGAGCCCACCAGCGGCAACACCGGCATTGCCCTGGCCTACGTCGCCGCAGCCCGCGGCTACAAACTGGTACTGACCATGCCGTCCTCCATGAGCCTGGAGCGCCGCAAGGTACTGAAAGCCCTGGGCGCAGAACTGGTGCTGACCGAGCCGGCCAAGGGCATGCCCGGTGCCATCGCCAGGGCCGAAGAGATTGTCGCGACCGATCCGGACAACCACTTCCTGCCCCAGCAATTCAACAACCCGGCCAACCCGCGCATTCACGAAGACACGACCGGCCCGGAAATCTGGAACGACACCGATGGCGAAGTCGACATTTTTGTCTCCGGCGTAGGTACCGGTGGCACGCTGACCGGTGTGTCCCGCTACATCAAAAATACCAAGGGCAAGGCGATCACCACAGTAGCCGTGGAGCCGGCAGATTCACCTGTGATTGGCCAGGCAATGCGGGGCGAGGAATTGAAGCCGTCGCCCCATAAAATTCAGGGCCTGGGGGCCGGTTTCATTCCCGGCAACCTGGAGCTGGACCTGGTAGATCAGGTAGAAGCAGTAACCAACGAAGACGCCATGGCCATGGCGCACCGGTTAATGCGCGAAGAGGGGATTCTCTGTGGCATCTCCTGTGGCGCCGCTGTTGCCGCGGCGGTTCGGGTAAGCAAACAGCCGGAGCATCAGGGCAAGAACATTGTGGTCATCCTGCCGGATTCCGCTGAGCGCTACCTGTCTACAGCACTGTTTGCTGACACCTTTGGTGAGCAGGAAAACCAGCAGTAATCCAGGTTCCTTAAACGCAAAAAGCGCAGCCTCGCCGGGCTGCGCTTTTTGGTTTCAGGCGGCTCAAAACTGGAACTTCAGGCCCACCCGGCCAGTATCGAAGTCCGGGCCGTCATTGGTCACCTGGCCGTTGAAGTCGTCTTCATCGATATCCACGTTGTAGCGGTTGTATTCGGCGAACGCTGTCAGCTGCTCGGTCACCCGGAAATCCACACCGGCACCGACATACGGGTTTACTTCATCGTAGGTTTCACTTTCATCGAAAGCGTCTACATCAAACGCCGAGGCAAAGGCACCTGCCTTGGCATACACACCGAAACTGTTGGTCAGCGGCAGGCGGCCAATGGCACTCAAACCGACCCCTTTAAGCTTGCCCTCTACCTCGTCATCACCGAAGTTGCCGAAATCGATGTACTCGGCCTCCAGGGCGAAGAATTCGTTGAACTGGTAACCCAAGGCAGCACCCAGCAAGTCGTTCTCATCCTCGAACTCGCCACCGTGGGACTTGTAGCCCCCGTAGCTACCGCTGATGTAGGGGCCGGATTGATCACGGCTGACGCTGTCCTGCGCCCAGACGGCCGGGGCGGTGAATACAGCAGCACTCAGAACGGTGGCACACGCAAAACTGGCTTTGTAGCTCATAACGCGTTTTCCTCTGTGGTCAGGTTTCCATTCGTCGAAACGAACAACCGGGACGACTCGTTCCCGATTGCGTGAACCTACCCTACCGGGGAAATTTCGCGTTTTGGGTTAAAACCGTACTAAGAATTATTCACATTCAGGTCATGTTTCCGGACATGACCCGCAGCGGCCCTGGCGGCCAGTCCGGCGGCTGCCCGCCCGGCCAGCGACAAGCCGGTATAGCTCAGGCGGGATATTTCGTGGTGGCAGACACGCACGATGCGACTGCTGTGCCGGGTTGCGGGAATGGCTTCCAGCACCCGAAAGCTCTCATCCGCCACCGAAAGGTGAATCCGTTGCAGCTTGACCGCTCCGTGTTGCACGCCATGGGCCAGCAGGTCTGCCACGCCGAGCCACCAATGGGCATTGCTATGGGTTGGTTTCATACCAGCCACTCCTCAAGTTGCCGTGCTACGGCTGAATGATGGGCCAGGCGGATGTGATCCACCCCCGGAAAATTCGCTGTGCCGGTCAGCTGCCAGCCCGGCTGCCTGGCACCCCGGGCGCTGGCCTCATGCACCAGCGCATCGCCAAACAAGGCATTCACCAGGTGCTCTTCACCCCTGGCCAGCAGGCCGCTGATCACATAATGCCGGGCGCCGGCTAACAGCGGCTGGTGCGCCGTGCCCGGTTCAAACACCTCGCCCCGGGACAGGTTGCGGATGCCTTCACTGCGCAGGTCGATCACCTCGCCCACCACCTTCAGGTAATCCCGGGGCACCCGGTTGAGCCAGCCGGCGGCCTTGTGGGCACCGACTGCCAGCCAGGAACCGTCGTGGGGCGAGCCGATGTACACGCAGTCCGGGTTCAGCCGGACCCAGCTATCATCATTTTCCGCCCCGTAATGACAGGCACTGCGAATCAGCAGGCCGCCCATACTGTGGCCAAGCAGGACAAGGCGTGTTACCGGTACCGGCCAGTTGCTGACCAGCCGCTCCAGCAGCGCGGCCAGGTCCTGGCCATTGCGATAGATGGGACGGCCGGAATTGAAACGGAGCTTGAGTGCCGAGGCATTCCCTAACCGTTCAGCCAGCCGGGAGCCATAGTGCTCGCCTGGCTGGCCCGGAAAATCCCATACTGATTCCAGCTCCATTAAGCCATGGATGGACAGGCACAGCACACTGCCGGGCGCAGCGGGCCGGGGGTTCAGAAGATCCAGCGGCTCGCCGTCGGCAAACACCGTCATCGGCACCGCCAGTGCGTTGCCCCGGTGCTCCAGCCAGTCACCCAGAAAGCCGCTGGCGATGGCTGAAATGTGTTGCTGGACTCGCCCAGCGGAAGGAACAGACACCATGGTTATCTCCCGTGTATCCTTCCAGTGTACGCCCTTGGCGGTGCTTTGCACTGGCCATTTTCGGGCCAGAATGCGGCCCCGGGGCAAACCGGAGTGCCGTGGCTCAACGTTTGTTAATCTGCCCGAAAGGGCGACAGGCACCTGATCCTGCTAGTCTTTGTGCCCGTATCACCCAAACCGGCCGTGCGCGCCTGTTGTCCACTGAGCAGCCAGAGGAAGTAGCCTATGCGATTTGCCATCATCGCCCTGACGAGCCTGTTGTTCTCAGCCAGCCCGGCCCTTGCCGAGCCCCAACCAGAAAGCTCTGCCGAACCGGAAGTGCTCGGTTTCATTGAATGGGTGGTGATGGGCGAAACCGGCATCCGGCTGAAAGCGCGCCTGGACACAGGCGCCAAGACCTCGTCGCTGCATGCAGTGAACGTGGAATCTTTCGAGAAAGACAACGAGGAATGGGTGCGCTTCCAGCTCCCGCTGGGCGATCATGAAGACCAGCCCAGCGAAGGTGAGCTGGAACACGACGAAGTCATCCTGGAATTCGAGCGGCCGGTTTACCGCACGGTGCTGATCAAGCGCAAAGGTGCGCCCTCCCAGCGCCGGCATGTGGTGAAAATGGAATTCTGCATCGCCGGCAAGATGCACGAAACCCAGTTTTCCCTCACCGACCGGGGCAGGTTCGCCTACCCGGTACTGCTGGGCCGCCGGTTTATGCGGGATGACAACATCCTGACCGATTCCGCCAGAAGCTTTGTTGCCGAACAGGAATGTGAATACAGCACACTGGAAGAGCTCGCCGAGAGCAGCAAGGCGGTAGGGCCCTAATCGGGGCTCACCTCCGGCTCATCATTTCGCACGCGCAGAAAGCTGGCAAACCTGGGCAAGCCGGTGGCCGTGAAGCCCCGGTAGCGGAAGGTGATCACCGTGCCAACAGTCGGCGGATTGTGTCGCTCAACATCACTGAATCCGGTGCCAATACGAAAGCGGCGGCCATTGGCCAACTCCACTTCCAGCGATCCCATCAGCCCCTTGTACTTGCCCTTACCTTGCAGGTGACCAACCACCGTAGCTTCGGCGTCGTCGTGGGTTTTCACTTTCAGCAGATCATCTGAACGGCCGGCCTGGTACCGGCTGTTTCTGCGCTTGAGCATCAGGCCTTCCGCACCGGCAGCCACGACCTGTTCAAGCTCTGCCACCAGTTCAGGATGGCTGGCAACCGGGCGCTGCACCACCAGGGCCAGATACGGTGAACCAGAACCTTCAACCAGCTGCTTCAACTGGCGATAACGCTGCTCGAACACCTTTTCAGGAACAGGCAGGTCAAACACGTGAAACCTCACCTGACGCCATTCCTCGTCCACCGGCTGCCCCTTGCGCACCACCCCGGACAACTCGGCAAAGCGCCCGCGACCGTTCCAGAGTTCACCGTCCAGCGGATGTGACGGAAACTGCGCCGTAAACCAGTCCGGCGCCGCATACACATGCCCTCCCCGGGACCAGAGCTTCTCGCCATCCCAATAAGCCCGGACACCGTCCAGCTTTTCACTGACCCAGTAATCCTCGAGGTTTACGCTTGGGTGATAGACATTCGCCAGGGGAATGGCCGGAGGCCCCGCATAGGCCTGAGGCGGATAAGTGGCAAGTAACGAAAGAAAAAGCAGGCTGAGTGCCAGGGCTGCTGCCCTGGCACTGCCGGTCGTGAAGAGTGGCATGTTCCTTTGCCCTTTTTACATCCTGTTGAAGGTATTCCGAAAAACTCTTTGCTCAGGCCGTTACGTACTTCAGCAGCTCAACCACCTGCTCCGGCGTTTGTGCCCAAGCCATGGCAGCTGCATCTACTTCCTTGAGCGGGTGCACGATATCTTCATCATGCAGCGTGATGTATGGCGTGCCCATGGCGGCACAGTAGCCGGCGTCGAAGGCCGCGTTCCACTGCTTGTACTTGTCGCCAAAGCGGATAACCGCCAGGTCGCACTGCTCAATCAGAGTCTTGGTGCGGATGGCGTTCACCTTGGAAGACTGGTGATCACGCCAGAAGTTGCTCTCCGGCTTGCCCAGGAAATCGCCCGCAGCGTCGCTGGATTCGTGGTCGGTATTGGCAGAGGTGAACTCAACCGGCAGGCCGGCCGCCTCGGCACCCGCAGCAATCTGCTCACGCCAGTCGGTGTGGATTTCGCCGGAAAGGTATACGGTCCAGATCATTTTGGGCTCCTTAAGCTGAATTAAAGCCGGCCAGTCTAACCTACCGGCCGGCTATAATGTAGGTATCAGCCCGCGACGGAAGCCTCATGCTCACGAATCATGGTGTAAAGCTGATCCTTCAGGTGCAGGCGTTTTTTCTTCTGCTCTTCCAGATACTCGTCTGATGTGTTCTCAACACCGGTTTCGATGCGGTGAACCTCGTGGTCGAGATCATGGTACTCGTCAAACAGCTTGGCAAAGTGGCTGTTGCTGGTTTTCAGTTGGTGAATGGCTTCCTTGGACTCGGGAAGCTCGTGCAACAGATCATGCTTTTCGATGGTCATTCCTGGTGTTCTCCTGAGTTTTGTTGGTGCCTGAGTTCACTGTATGCCTATCGCCTGAGAGCGCTCTTGATCAACGTCAACCCGATGGCCATCGGCCGTAAGATGCGATTAGCCACCGCATTTTTCGCGCACACTGGCCCGGAACCGGTCTCGTATCTGCAGGTTCTGTTCTTCGGAGACAAACACCCGCTCCCCTTTATCATTGAGGTTGTAGAAGGTGGAGATACTTTCCATATGCTTCAGGCGGGCGTGAAGCTTACGGCAGGCCTCTGATTGTCGCTCGGCCTGCATCCGGGCCTTCGCTTCTGCCGCTTGTCTCGCCTCCCGCTCCTGCTGTTGCTGGTTCACGAACTCCGTCATTTTCTGATGCCGCTCACGGGCGGCAGTATCGGCCTGTGCAGGGGCAGCATTCACGCGTACTTCACTGGAACTCGCCTGCGCCGGTGGGCGATCGCCGAAATGGGTTTGGCCATTGGCATCTGTCCATTGGTAGACGGCAGCGTGAGAAAACGTACCAAGGGATACCAGAAATAAAGGGATGAGAAGCCTGCGAGCCATAACTGAATTCCTTTTCGAATAATGCTTTTAACGACTTTCGAAGGGGTAAAACCCATTGATCAATAAGACGCTCAGGCCCGAAAACGCCCTCTCCCTCGCTTTTGTTGCTGCTTCTCCTCACGCCCCGCTTGCCAACCAGACACTGGCCCCATCTGGGTAAACTTCAGGCCACGCTCGTAAGCACGGGCAAGCTGTTGATTCAGGCTCAGTAGTGCCTCGGATGGTTTGGCCCATTGCTCTTTAGGCAAAGGCGCGGACCACGCTTTCAGTTCCTCTGGCAGGCTCTTCAGGGCCAGGGTCTTGATGCGGCGTTCGGTGATGATGTGGGCCAGGTAACGCTGGAAGAACCAGTCGCCCACCTTCTTGCCCAGCCAAGGCAACAAGGACATCTCTTTGCGGGCCTGGCGGCACTTGGCTTTGTAGTGAGCCAGAGTCTCGTCCTCCTTCGGATCCGGGCAGGCCTCGGGGCCATTTTCCATAAACTGGCGAATACACTCCCATTGGGCCAGGCCGGCTGTTTCATGGCCGACGTTGATGCTTGCAGCAGCCAGGGCCGATTCCGGGTCATCTGGCTTTGGAATCGCCAGGGTGAGGACCGTGTGTGTGGCCATCAAACTGGGGCCGATGTCCTGGCGGGTTTCGATGTAGGCGACCAGTTTTTCCCAGGGGTAGATTTTGTAGACGAGTTTCGGGTCGTGTTTTTTCTTTAGGCGGAGGGCAAAAAATAGATACGTGCCGATTACCAAAAGCTCTATGCCCAGTAACACCAACCCCTCCAAAACCAATGAATTCCTGTACTCAGTAGACGAGTATTCATTCATAAACGGGGTAAGAGCCCATCCTATGGTGAACAACACCCCAATGTACGTAAACCCAGCAGCTGTGTCATTCCATAGCGGCAGTTTGAACTCCTTGCCTTCCGTCCAGCGCGGCATGGCCACTTCCCGGCGCTGTCGGTTCAGTCTCACTGGTGGCGTTTCCTTCACCGCCTTGTTGCCCAGGAAATGCATGTACAGTCCCCACGGGACGGTAATTAACATGTTCATCCCCCCCACAACACTGTATGGAATCCATGTCATTTCCCCATCCTGAAGATAGGCATCAACTGTGATAGCCGTAGCGAACAACATCATTAAGATAAACAGGCTTAAAAACATCAACGCAAATTCGGCCCCAAACAACAGGTTGCCATGCTGTAAATCCAGCCAGCCATCGGTTTTCCGTCGAATCCAAGCGTTGACGTCCGCCGCCCTCTCGCCGGTGGCCACAGGTGCAGGACCCAGTGCCAACAGTCGCCCCTCTTGGGTAGTGCGGCGCACTCCGGCTTCCCAGTCGGGCTCAGGCGATGTTTGAGTTTGTGATGGGCTCTCGTTAGCTTTGGTCATAGTCAGGACTTAATGGGGTGGTTTACCAGGGCATGGTAGTTAATGATCAATGGGGTCAATCGAGTGTCCTGCGCATCCAGAGGTGTTATCGGCTGCCACTCTTTCGTTTCGTTAGCGCCGACCATCGGCAAATTACCCTGCTCGTGCAAGGTCAGCTTGTAATGGTACGCCTTGTCTGTCTCTGGCAACCAATTGGGGGAGTTTTCTGCCTTGTAACGGAAGGCCAGGTAGAAACCGTCCGTCGTATCCAGGTCGGCTCCGGTCAGGGACAGCTCCAAGGCAAAGCCCGCCGCGCCCATTCTCTTGGTAGTAATGGCCTGATTCCAGTAGTCGTGATCAGGGTCCCAGGACGTCCCTTCTTGCCGTAGGATTGCCCATTCCATGTTATCTACTTCAAGCGAACTCAGTCCGGGCAATTCGAGGCGGAAGGCGCAATAGCTTGTGCGCCCGTCCAGAGCAGCCTGTTCTGCCTTCACTGACAGAGTGGGTTGGTAAATGACCTTGGCCAGTTCGTGGCGCTGCTGATCCGTATCCCAACCCTTGGCGTCGTTGCCCCAGGCACTCTGCTCACACCAGCGCTGCACGTCTGTGCGTTTATAATAGCTTTGTACCCAATTGCCTATGCAGACCAAAGCGGTGCCTATCCACAGGTAAACGTTCAATCCCCTGAACACACCGCCGGCCAACGACAGCATACCCCGATTGACCGATTTCCAGGTGATGTCGACCGAGGTTTTGCGGAGGACGTGGTAGATGCCGGCTGATCCGGCTCGGGCCATGCGCCAACTTCCCGCAGTGAGCAATGCATCACCAGCGAGAGTCACGCCTGCGCCAGTTTTTGTTCCATTGGTTTGCTGGCTATTCCGGATAGTATGGAGCTGTTTTATTCCGTCAGCCGCCGCCGAAAAGAACCCCGCCCAAGCCGCAACGGTTCCCCCCCACACATTCACCCGTGCCAGTCGTGTGAGGATCTCATCCGCCTGGGAGATGGCCTGGTAGTAAAAATTCAGACGGGCACTGCCGACGATAGTCAGGACACTCGCAGCCGCGCCGATTGTCCCCGTTACGCCACCAAACATAGACAGGAAGTTGTCGAAGGTTTTATCCTTTTGCCATTTACTAAACGCATCCCAAGCCCCAACAGCCCCAACTAATCCCATAAACGACACCAATCCCATGCCGCCAATGCGTTTCGGCAGGTCCAGAGTATCCTGCCCGTGGATCATACCCCGGCCATAATCCATCATGCGGGTAAGCCCGCCCCGCTCTCTCAGACGTTTCAGTTCATCAACTTCAGATTGCACCGCACGACCATAGGCGGTCCGGGTCAACCCAGCAATCAAGAGCGCTCCGCTGTGGTTTTCCCCTTCAACCGGGGACGTGTCGATCATTTGAAACCCTCTCTCACGAAGCTGACTCGTCAGTTCTTCCCTTTGAGCACGGCGGGCCCGGATCTGTTCGTCGTACTCTCGCTTGTATCGACGACGGTCTCGGGTACTGGCCTCGCTATGCCGCTGCTGAAGGCGATTTTCCTGGCTCAGAACTTCCTCACGTAATTTGGCCAGCCGTTCGATTTCTTTTACCAGGGATTCGTGTCTCTTCAGGCTATCGACATCGGCAATATCCAGATCAATCTGGTACAGCCTCTGGTTCTCGAAAATGTGGGCCCGCAGGCCAGGATCCATGCGCTCAAACACTTGCCTTAGACGGCCATGCAAATCGGCGGCATCCGCCGCTTGAACCAACTCGAATACCGCCAATCGACCGACGATGTTGAGCTGGGCCAGGTGGTGGCTAAGTTGTGCGGCAGCGCCCTCTGAAAGAGATGGAAATTGCAAATGGGGGCTCCGCTCAACCAGCTGAACCCATTCCTTGTATGCCGCGGGAGCTTGCTTGGCATCCATAATGGCTTTCAGGCCGTCGATGACGTCTTTTAAAGTGCCGGGGATAATCTCGGGTTTCAGATCCAGCGAGATCAAATGCTGATGCCCGATCTCCTCAAAGTAGAATTGCTTCAGGAATGAAAAATCACCCGATGCTTGTGCCCACTCTGTGAGCACCGCAATCAGACCGTTGTCCATCTTCAGCAGCGCCATGTAGCTGTCTTCGCTTTTCCGGTCATACAGATGACCATGAAGGTAGAAGGTGGCCAACAAAGATTGGATATCCGTGACGATCCGTCGTTTCTCTTCGGAGAATTTCGACAGATGCTGCTGAGCCTGTTCCAGATAGGCATTCATGTCGTCAAGCTTCACCAGATCCGCAATACCTTGCTCGCCACCGAAATCGGAGCCTTCGACAAGGTTGGACTGATAGTTGGACATGGATTCGACGATACTGAGCACTTCACGCTGTGACATGCCCAACTCTGTTGCCAGCGCGTCAGCTGCGTTACGCATTCTGGTGACCCGTCCATGGTCGGACGGCATGTAGCTATAAGTGCTGGGGCCGACGACTTTCCGGGCGCTTTGCTGATATTCCGGGAAGTCGTCGATCAGCTCTTTCAACCGGACGTGTTGGTCGCGACTCCCCTGAGCAACCTTTTCAAACAATGCCCTGGCATCTTCATCTTCAACCTGCGCCGAAAACGCGCGGGCCAACTCAGCCACTCGGTCGTCATCCAATCGAATCAGATCGCTGATGAAGCGCGCCGGATAGTATTTCGCGTCCTCTGCCTCCAACCATGCGTTATGGTTGGTATCCACAATGGCCCAGGCATCCAGCAGGTCGTCGATGTGGCCCATAAAATCATCAACCACGATATAGGCATGGTCCAGATCATAAGCTGGCAAACGATGGGCGAACGGTTCAGAGCCTGTGTCCAATGTATTTTGAGCCCAATACCAGGAGGACAAATGGGCTTTCCCATCCATGGGCACGGCTTGCGTGTCCGGGTGGGTCAGTAGCGATTCCAGGCTTGCCTGGCTCAACAACTGGGGCTTTCCGTTGATGGGGCAGTAACCAGATAAGCTCACTCGCTGCATCACCTGTTTACGGTAATCTTCCCAGCTAATCAGCATGCTGCACTTTTTCGCGGTCAGCTGCGTGGACGAGAAAAACACATCGACATGCCCACGGCGCGGCACCACGATAGCTGGTGTATCGGGGGTTCCGGTACGCTGATCCTGAGAGGCTTCATTACCTTGCCATAAACGTTTGGTGACCGCGCCGCCGTCTTTGACTTCGTATTCATGCAGAATGTCAGGCGCATCCGAATGGAACAGGTACAGGTAGCCATCCCGTATCTGGCGAATGCCAATCGGCTGAAATTCGAGGTTGAACCGCGGCTCCAGTGACAGGTGTTCCGCCGCCTCATCGGCATAAGCGTATCGTACCGGGATCAACTGAATATCCGCACGGGTCAAAGGGCAGGCGCCTTGAGCCGTGGTGCTTGCCAGGCTTGCGCGATCAGCGGCGGCTATGGGGTTAGTAAGTTGCTTACCCATGAATCGGCTCTCCTTGCACTTGGGTTCCAGCAGAGGACATGGCGATCATCGCCGCTTCTCTGGCCTGGGCTTCTGCAGCCGTTCCTGGCCACCGATGAAAAAGGTCATAAATGCCAGGGGCTGCTGCTTCCCATAACGACAGCTCTCCCAGATAACCGTATACGGTACACCAGTGGAGCAAGGCCTGTAGCGATTCATAGCCATTGGCCAACGCCTGCTCCATGATGATCCGAAGCTCCTTTATCAAAGCCTGCCTTACGTTTGACGCCACTCTACTCGGGAAATAGGTCTCAAGGTGCTGCATCAGTTTGACCAGCGTTGCGCGTCGATCAGTGTCCGTTAAACCGCTGAGGGTAAGTTCTCCCAGTCGAAATGAAGCACTACTCTCCGCGTTCCTTCCAACGCCAGACTCCGGCAACCAGTCCGGGCGTATCTGAAGGTGCGAGCCATCCCATAAGGCGTCCGGGAGCTTAACCGCAGAGAACGGAGACCAGTATTCGGGTACCCCGCCATCACCGGAAGAGGCCAGCAGGACCCTTGCAACCGTTGGGTCGGCGAACCGCAACATGACGTTGTAGCCCAAGGGGTGGCGTACCGAAATAAACCGGCGTAGATGATCAGCTAGCGCGTCCGACGATTCGTCGCTGGCGATCGCGTAGCCCCACTCTTGTGTTTTGCCCTCAAGAGAAAGTCGGTCCAACAACGGGTGGCCCCGTTCAGTAAGCACCAGTAACGGTGCAACATCGCGAATCGACGCCCATTCAGTGCCATCAAACAGATTACGATAGTCCGGAGTGTCAACAAGCCCGTACAGCCAGCGTTCCGCCTCTGCGCGTTTGCTGCCATCAATCAGGACATAATTGAAATGCATGTCCTGAAGCTGATTGTTAGCTTTTGAAGGTCCCTCGAAAACATCAAGCATCGGACCCATCTCCCGATGTGTTCTCTTCTGACTGGCAAATGGTGGTCAGGGCTTTGCCTTCCTGCAGCGCACGCATCTGGGCATCCGGTTGCGCATTGGTCCTCTGGCCGACTGTGGCCAGCACAGCAGGCTCGGTATACGCGCCACCGGCATCCACCAACCCCGGCCTCTCCGGCACCTGCACCTTCTGCCCACTGCCTTTCCCTGCAGCCCCGCCCGCATTCATTTTGATACTCGCGCCACCCAATGCCACGCCGCTGGGGTCGATCTTTACAAAGCTGCCACCAGCTTTCAGGGTGATCTCAGCGCCGGCTTCGATGACGACTTTCTGGCCCGCCTTGATATGCAGCTCGGTGCCGGAATCACTGAGCCAGGCGGTGCCGGCTTTCAAGTTCAGGGTGCCGGTGACATTGAAGCTGTGGTCTTTACCGGTTTGCTCGCGCTTTTCGCCGTCCACCGTGTTATGGCTGTTGCCTTGGGTGTGGCTGAAGCGGTTGTTTTCCACCGTCAGGTGGCTGTCGTTCTTGATGACTTCCGTGCGGTTGTTTTCCGTCAGCAGGTCCAGGTCTTTCTGGGCGTGGACGTAGATCTGTTCCTGGTCCGCCTCGTCTTCGAAGCGCAGTTCGTTGCTGCCTTCGCCCTTGTGGGTTTTGGTTTTTAATGTGGTCCGGGTTTTGTGTTCCGGCAGCGCGTACGGCGGTGTGTTGGTGGCGTGATAGGTTCTTCCGGTGATGATGGGCTGGTCTGGGTCGCCGTCGAGGAAAGACACGATCACTTCGTGGCCAATTCTGGGCAGGGCCATGAAGCCATACTGGCCACCGGCCCAGCCCTGGGCCACGCGCAACCAGGCGCTGCTGTGTTCGTCGTTCTTCGAGTATCTATCCCACGGGAATCTTACTTTTACCCGGCCATACTGGTCGCAGTGGATTTCTTCACCCTCGGGGCCGGTGACGATGGCCATCTGGGGGCCGTCCATCACGGGTTTGTGTTTGCGGTAGTTGTAAACGGTACGCCAGGTTTTATCGGCCGGGATGGCGGTGAAGTCGTTGTGGTAGCTGGTGGGTTCGCTACCACCCTCTTCTTCCATCGCCTGGGGCTGTTTGCCGGTGTGGGTGATGGCGGTCAGCAGCCATTCCCGGTTCAGGCTCTGGCTGTCGTGGTCCTGCAACTCCACTTTGGCGCCGGGGGTGAAGTCCGGGCGGTTGCTTTTGCCGTTGGCCAGGGAGGCGTCGTTTCTGAGTGCATCCAGTTTGTTCTGGGTAAACGGCTGGCCGCTGGCGTCGGCTTTGTAGCGGCCGGGGTAGTCGTAGTGCTGGTAGTCTTCCCGGTGGTTAACACCGCCGGCACTGTGTTCATGTATCAGGGCGTAGGCAGGGTTCTTGAAGGTGTAGTCCTTCATGGCCACGGAGGCGGCTTTGACCCGTTCTTCGTAGGCGAAGCTGAACACGCAGGCTTGTTTGCTGCTGCCGCCGGCCTGGGTGTTGCAGGGCACCGGGTCCAGTTTCGGGGCGTCGCCATGGTGGTCGGCGATGATTAACGCTGGTTGTTCTTCGCCATCCACGCTGCCGTGCTGGTAACGGTAGTGCCAGCCTTCTTCGGCGGCCAGGCGTTCGATAAATTGAAGGTCGGATTCCCGGTGCTGGACACAGTATTCCCGTTCTTCGGGTGGGCGTTTGAAGTCGAAGATGGAATCAACAATGCCCCGCTCTTCCAGCAAGGTTCGCACAATGGCGTCGGTAGTCTGGGTCTGGAAGATGCGGCTGTTGTGCATCAGGCCCAGACGCCATAACGGCGGCTGGATGACCACTTCATAGCGGGTGCGACGGTGGCCGGTGTTGCCACGAACAAACTCATTCACCACGCCGGTGAAACGGCGCAACGGTTGCCCATCCTGCCAAACCACCAGGTCTACCGGTTGTTCCAGAATGTCGGCAGCGGCCACGTCTGGGTCAGTACTGGCCAACTCTAACCGGCCATGAAACAAGGAAGACAGCTGTTCGGTCAGCGCGAAGCCAACTACCGAAAAGTGATCAGAGGGGAATTCGCCTACACGGGCGGTGAACTGCAATCCGCTTGCCTGGGGCATGACTTCGATCCCTGAAGAAAAACATGTCTGTTCAAACCCACACCATCCGGGTACGGGCTGCGATCAGCCCGGGCGTTCAGGCCCGGGCGCGGGCCATAGTCTAATACAAGCTGCGGGGTATTCGGTACCCTGCAAGCAGCTGCTGTGTGAACGGGTTGGTATTACTGGCGGCATGCAGGCGATAACGCATGGCGCCGTCGTCTACGTTGAATTTTACGTCGACAGCGTTACTGCTCACGCCGGCAATCTCCGCTTTATCCAGCAGCCGGAACAGCGCCCAGGGGCCGCTCTCAGAGATGCTGCGCGGCGAACGGTTAACCTGAACCGGCACCAGGGTAATGCGGCTTTCCACCGAATCCCGCAGGGTGTTGGGCCATACCAGCGGTATGCTCTGGCGCGGGCCATGGGAGAACTCCACCAGCTGGCCGTCGATGTTCACTACCGCCCTGCGTTTGTTGTTGGTCAGGTTCAACGGTTCCAGGGCAAATTCCACATCCAGTGTACCGCTGCGGGTAAAAAAGGCCTGGCGGATCTGGCGGGCACGATCCAGGGCCGACACCACGTCACGCCGCACCAGACTGGCCCGGCGGGCGTCGCCCACGTGCTCCGGATGATCTTCCAGGAACAGCTTCAGGTTCTGGTTGTAGAAGGTTTCCAGAATGCCATCCGGAGCAAAGAAGCGTTCAAAATCCTGCAGGGCGGCATCACGGCCGGCACCGGCTGTGAACGGATAATGCCGGGCCAGGTTTTGCTGGAACGGCTGGTAAACCTCCCGGTACCACTCACGCTCCAACTGGGCCACCGCCCGGTCCAGCACCACCCGCCAGCTTTCCGAGGCCAGCCGGTTCAATATCCGGTTGAGCGGTTCCGGCTGGTGGTTGGCCATGCGCTGCAGGGTGAAGATCGGATCAGCCCCCTGCAGGCCCATGCGGGCCCGGGCCGCTGCCAGGGAGGCCTTGCCGGCATCCGGAGACTCCTGGATGTTGCGCAGGTACTCGTGCAACTCGCCGACCACCTGCATGATTTCTTCCAGCCCCGATGGCTGTTCGCCCTGCTTGTCCGACAGGCGGTTCAGGTCCGAGAACTGCCGTTCGATATCCTGCAGCATACGGTAGTGGGGCGACTGTTCCAGCAGCTTGCGGGCGGCCTCGGCTTCCCCTTCGCCTACAGGAATCAGGCGGGTGTTGTTCTGTACCTGGGCCAGAAAGCGAGTCAGGGGCTGGTGGCCGCTGGTCAGGCTTTCCAGCATGCGCACACCGTGGTTCAAGTCTTCAAACCGGTGGATATCCACCCGGCTGATGGCCGTGCGCCAGGCGTCTGCGTAGTTCTCTGCGTAAAGGGTTTGCAGGCTGGCCAGCAGTTCTGCTTCATCCGCCTTGCTGAAGTCCACATCGTTGCGGCGGCCCAGTACCCAGGCATCCACCAGCGCCAGCTCGGTTACAGACCCGGACTTGCCCAGGAACCACTTCTCCAGGCCGTCACGGGTCAGCAGGGCCGGAATGGAGAGCGGATCTTCCGTGCCCGGCAGCTCATCGCCCAGCGGTTCGCCGTAGGCATCCAGCCGGGTGAACACCGTGGTGAAGGCAGGGCCTGAGCTGCGGGCCAGTTCCAGCGGGGCCTGGAATTCCCGGCCGGCTTCCACTTCCAGGTCACGGTAAACGCGATCAGGCGTGCTGATGCGGCCCAGCTCGTGCTGCGCCCACTGCACACTGCTGCGGAAGGGCGCCAGGGCCATGGCAGCGGTCTGGTCGCCGTCGGCAGCCATGCCGGCCAGGTCGGTGTGGGCCATGGCGTACTGCAGGTGGCCATACAGCCGGTTCTGTACATCCCGCTGGCCTGGGAAGCGCGACTGCCAGTATTCGCGCATATAGCCAGAGACAAGGTCACTGCGGCGACCGCTGGCATCGTAGAGCATGCGAAGCACCCGAAGGTGTTCCAGCCGCTCGGTGCTGTCATCCGGCGCCCGGCCCATTTCTTCCATCACACCGAACATCAATGCCGGAAGGTACTGGTAGGCCAGCATATCCAGGTAGGCGGCATCCACTTCCGGGCCGACCTTGTGGCCCTGATACAGGCCCATATCGGTGACCAACGGCCATTCCTTTCGATAATCACCAAACGCCAGGGTGGCTTCCCGCAGCTGATCCAGGGGCTGCAGCAGGTTGCGACCAGTGCTGTCCGGCTCGTAGCCCACTGGCTGCCAGTCGTTGATGAACGAGTTCACCCGGGTTTTCACCTGGGCAGCCGCCTCGGCGTTCTTGATGAAGTAATGCTGCCAGCCGGCGGTCACACCGGCACCGGCGCACAGGGCAACCATGGCGGCCAACGCCACCTTGCGCCGGCGCTTGCTGACAACCTTACGGTTATCGCCGGCCAGCCCGGCCTCCCGGTAAACGATGTCAGGAAACAGGTTGCGGGTGAACAAGCTGGCTGACTGCCCGCCCCGCTGGGCCGGCTGAATCGGGCCGGTCACCTGGTAGTTACGGGCAGCGGCAGAGACAAAGGCATCTTCGGGCACGCCTTCCTGCAGAACCGAGGTAAAGAAAGTACCGCGCACCAGTGCTGGAGTGGAGAAGGCATCGGCTGACAACAGGTCGGCCAGGAACTGTTCCATGGTCGGTTTCAGGCCGGCCAGCTGGCGGGTAAAGGAATAGGCCGCTGCCCGTTCCTCGTTATCCCGGGTGTTCGCCAGCACGTCCGGCAGGCGTTGGGACAACTCCTCCACCATCTCACTGTAGCTGTCCGCAAACTGCTCCAGCCAGTGATCATGGTCCTGCTGGCTCTCCAGCCGGAAGGTAAAGCCCAGGGCTTTTTCCTTCTCGGCTTTCGACAGGGTTCGCACAAAAGGCGCAAAGCCGTACATCAGGTCCATTTTGGTGAAAGTGACATACACCGGCAGCCGTGACCCCAGCTGCTCCATCAGTTCCCGCAGCCGTGTGCGCAGCAGTATGGCATGGGCTTCCCGTTGCTGGTCGCTGGCGGTGCTCAGGCGCGCCAGGTCCACGGCCAGGATCACGCCGTTCAGCGGGCGCTGAGGCCGGCTGCGCTCCAGCCAGCCGATAAAGTGGTTCCACAGCCGGTTCTGGATCTCACCGGTGGCGCCCTCACCCTGGTTCTGACTCAGCAGTTCACCGTCCGGGTCGATCAGTACGCCGTTGTCACCAATCCACCAGTCAAAGCTGAACGGATTGCGGTCACCACGATTGTTACGGGTGACGTTGGTCAGGGTGTAAGTCTGCCCGGCCCGCTGAATCAGGCTGGTTTTGCCAGCATCTTCCAGCCCCATCACCAGGTACCAGGGCAAGCGGTAAAACCCCTTGCGGCCCGGCAGGTTGCTCTTCAGGGCCTGTAACTGGCGGTCCAGCAAACGCTGCTGTCGGCGCTCCATGGGCAGGATCGGATCTTCCTGTTCCTGCTGTTCTTCAGCCTTGGCCTTGTTGACCTTGCCCAGCCGGCGCGCCAGGGCCATGCCCCAGAACACCACAACCAGAAGGATGACCCCAAGGGTGACCAGCGCCCGCATCTGCCAGGCCATCAGCGGGTATTCACCGTGGATTTCCAGCCTTGGCCCCAGCCACCAGGTGGCCACCAGCAAGGCAACCACGCCCAGTACCAGGGTGACCGGGGCGGCGTTACGAATGTATGGCAGAAGCCAACGACCAATGAGTAATGCTTTTCTCCACATGGTTTCCATTCCTGCGTTAGATGCGTGCGGGCGTTACGCCAGTCGTTCCAGTTGTTTGATCAGGCCCGGTTCCCAGTCTTCCAGGACCAGCCCCTGAACCTGGTTTTTCAGGTCCTGCAGGTGTTCGCCAGCCATGGTTTTCAGGCCGGTTTCTTTCAGCAAGCGGGCACTGGCCAGGCGCCAGTAGAAGCGCTCCCTCGGTTCCCTTGCCTCCGCCAGTCCCTGCTCCAGAAGCTCCATGGCCGAAGCCAGCTTATTCTGCCCCGCCAGCTCCAGCGCGCTGTCCAGGGCCTGCTCCCAGGCATTGGCCCCACCGCCACCACCCTTGGCGGAAACCGGCGTGGTGTGCAGCCAGTCGGCGGCCTGGTCACTGAGGAACGGGGTGCCGTCGTTAAACGTGAGTTCCGCCAGTTGCGGCAAACGTTCGACAAACGCTTTCAAGGCTTCCCGGATGGCCTCGGCGCAGTCGCCGTGGCCAAGGGCGGCGGCTACCCGGGCGCTCAACCAGTGGCCGTCGAGCCAGAACGGGCTTACCGACAGGCTTTGTTCAATGCGCTGCCAGAGTTCGTTGTCAGGCGTTTTCTCCAGTGCTTCCCGGTATTCCGACACCCGGTCGGCACTCACGGCGGCCAGGTCGGTGCGTTTGCCATCCCGGGTCGGTGGCAGGCTGGTAATGCTTTGCCAGATGGCATGGCGGCGCATCCGGTAACCCAGGGGATTGTCCGGCTCGGTGCCGGTCAGCAGTTCGGCCACTTTCAGCAGGCTCTGGCGGGTGGCCCGTTCGTTGCCGGGGTCCAGGGTGAGGTTGCCCAGAGCTGCCGGTGTCGTCGCTGAACCTGCAGGTTTAGGACTTGCCGGGCCCTGGTTCGTGCCCGCCGGCGTCGAAGCGGGTTCTGTTGCGCTCTGGCTACCGGTGGGCTGATCCTGCCGGGGCAGTTTCTCTACAGTACGTTTGAAGTCAAACAGAACATCATCCGGCAAATCCCGCGCCCGGGCCTGGTCATCCAGCCGGGTAATCAGGTCCAGGCAGAACTGCCGGCCATCGCCGGCACTGGCATCAAACACCAGGCTTTCCACCGGTTTCAGGGCGCGCTGCAGTATCTGGGTGAACAGCATTTTCCGGGCCCTCTGGCCCTTTGCTCCGGGGTAAGGCCACGCTGTTTCCCACCAGTCGTCCAGCACCCGGTGCAGCAGATACAGAGACAGCACAAAGCGTTCGCCGTCCCCACCCCGCTGCAGGCTCACCATCAGAAACCCGAGCACCTTGATATCCTTGCTGCGGTCCGCCAGCAGCTGCAGCGCCACGCTTTCCACTTTGTTCCAGTCGATATCGTTGTGGGCCAGCGAACCCACCTTCATTACTTCGTCTTCCAGAAACTCCAGTGCGCTGTCCTCGGCCAGGCTTTCACCCACGGCAGACTCACCCGGGATAGCGCCAAGCACCTGGTCTACGTACGGATGTTGTTCGATCACCTGCATCACATTGCTCCCTTACCAGCCACAGGCCTGACGCAAAGGCTTGATGGCCTCCGCGTAGCCGGTGAGGTCAAACAACAGACCATCCAGCTCTGCCACATCGGCCTGAACCCGGGTATCCGGCTCCCGAACCATGGCCAGAACGGTGCGAATAGCGGGCAGGCCACGGCCAGCACTGACCACCAGCCCTTCATCCCGCACCCGCCACCAGGCGCGTTCAGCACTCAGGGCCACATTGACCCGCTCCCGGTTAATCGGCTCCGGCAGCATGACCGCAAGTTCGGTGATGTTGTTGTGGCATTGCAGGGTCAGTACCGGGCGCGGGGGCTTTGCTCCCAGGGCGGTCACGGTGACCAGGTGCCCGGCGGTTGCCCCGGTGTTCCGGTAAATCACCCCGGAGGCATCGCCCTTACCAGCCAGGGCAAAGGCCTGGCGCCAGCGTTCGGAGCGGTTCACCCGAGGCTCTCCGGCACCCGGCTGATAAAGGGCCAGCGGTGTGGCAAAAACCTCGTCAAAACAGGCCAGCCGCTCCAGCCGGTTGGCTTCTTCAGTGCAGGCCTCGGCCGCGGTCAGGCGCGGATCGGCGACGCCATGGCTGCTGGCACACAGCATGGCCAGGGCCAGCAGGCCAGTTCGAACAGGGTCTTTCAGGGTCATAGGTCAGTTACCTGATACTTCAGACATTTATGGGCCAGGGTGCGCTTCGGCAAACCCAGGCTTTCGGCCGCCTGGGCACGGTTGCCGCCGTACTGGCGCAGGCGGTCACGGATGATGGCGGCTTCAAAGGCCTGGGAGGCCGCTTTCAGGTCGCGGATGTCGTCGACTCCCGGCACCCCCGGCACGGTTTTGGGCTCCACGCTTGCCGTCAGGGGCTGGCCGGGTTCGGCAAACAGATCATCCAGGCGCAGTACATCGGGCTGGATGTCATCACCGGCGGGGGTTTGCAGGCAGGCCAGTTCCACGATGTTGCGCAGTTCCCGCACGTTACCGGGGAAGTTGTAACCGGCCAGCGTGTGCAGGGCGTGGCTGCTGATACCCAAAGGGCCGCTGCCTTCACGCTCGGTATACAGGCGGATGAAATGCCGGCTCAGGGCTTCCAGGTCTTCGGTGCGCTCGCGCAGGGGGATGACCCGCAACGGGAACTGGCTGAGTCGGTAGAACAGGTCCCGGCGAAAGCGGCCGTCTTCGATGCCTTCCTGGAGGGGCTGATGGGTTGCCGCTACCAACCGGAAGTCGGAGTGCTGTTCATCCCGGGCACCCAGGGGGCGGAACTGGCGGCTTTCCAGCACCCGCAGCAGTTTCGATTGCAGGGCCATGGGCATGTCGCCGATTTCATCCAGGAACAGGGTGCCGCCGTTGGCCTGGGCCAGCAGGCCTTCCTTGGCCTGGTCCGCACCGGAGAAGGCACCCTTGGTGTGGCCGAACAGTTCGCTTTCCAGCAGGCTGTCCGGGATGGCGGCACAGTTGACCACCACCATGGGGCCGTTGGCCCGGTCAGACATGTCGTGGATCCCCCGGGCAACGACGTCTTTGCCACAGCCGGTTTCGCCCTGGATCAGCACCGACAGCTGGCTGCCGGCGGCACGCACTACCTGGGCCCGCAGGTTGACCATGGCTTCAGAGTTACCAACCAGGGTGTGGGCCAGTTGGTTACAGCGCTGGCGCAGGGTTTCGGCGTCGTGCAGGTGGTCCAGGGAACGTTTGAGCATGCGCCGCTGCCACACCTGGTCGCGGGTTTGCAGCTGGCTGATCCACTGGTGCACCAACAGTTGTTTGATGCCGGCGTACAGGGGCTGGCTGATGATGCCTTGCCAGTCCGGGTGGTCGCCACACAGTACGAGCATGCCAAGCGTGCGGCCATCTGTGCCTTTTAACGGTTCCAGCCAGAAACTTCTCGGGCGCCCACTGAGTTCCAGGAGGTTCTGGAAGCCGGCATGGTCCAGCCGGTAGCTGGCGGCGCGGGTGAGTTCCCGCGGCTGGCCGGTTTGCAGCACGTGGGCGAAGGGGTGGCTGAAGTCGTTACAGTCGAATTCGCCCGCTTCGTCCAGTTTGCCGCAGTGGAGGGTTCGGCCGCTGAGGTCGAGTTCCAGTGCCCAGCATTTGCTGAGCCCGAAGGCGTTTTCGAGTTGACGGGTGGCGGTGTTCAACAGCGCCGGCAGGGTATCCTGTTTGATGAGTGCCACCGCCAGGTCTATGCCGGTGTGCAGTTCCTTCTGCATCCGTCCCATTTTTTGTGTTTCCATCTGGGTTGATTGGAGATTGCCGCCCGCACACCGTGGGGTTGAGCTTTCCAAAACACGCTGTGAATACATCCTTGTACGCTCTGCTCCGCCATCCCTGGCTACGCAAGGTTTTGGAAAGCTCAACCCCACGGTGCGCTCCTTCTCAGTCAGCCTACGCGACTGTTCCTGTGAACCGGTTTTCTTCGACACCCAGGGTGACCTTGGTCACCGGCTCCCTGGCCGCCAGCTTCTCCAGCAGCGCCAGCGACACCGGTGGCAATAGTTCGCCTTCGATGATCGACTCCAGCATCCTTGCGCCGTTTTCACTTCTGGTGGCGCGGCTGCGGATGGCTTCTACCAGGCCGTCTTCCAGCTCCACCTCGGTGTGGTAACGGGCTTTGATCTGGTCGGCCAGGCGCTGGAGTTTGTCGCCGACGATGCGGTTGAGGGTGTCTTCACCCAGCGGCAGGTAGGGCACCACTTCCATTCGTGCCAGCAGCGCGGGTTTGAAGAAGTTGGCCAGTTCCGGGTACAGGGCTTCTTCGATCTTTTCCGGTTCTTCGGCGTGGTTGACGATGGTCTGGTAGCCGAGGTTGGAGGTGAGGAAAAAGACGACGTTTTTGCAGTCGATCAACCGGCCTTCGCCGTCCGCCAGTTCGCCTTTGTCGAAGGCCTGGTAGAACAGGTTGAGGACTTCCGGGTGGGCTTTTTCGACTTCGTCGAGCAACACCACGGAATAAGGCTTCTGGCGGATGGCTTCGGTGAGGATGCCGCCTTCGCCGAATCCGACGTAGCCTGGGGGTGAGCCGATCAGGCGGGAGACGGTGTGCTTCTCCTGGTATTCGGACATGTTGATGGTGGTGAGGAACTGGCGGCCGCCGTAGAGCAGTTCGGACAGTTGCACTACGGTTTCGGTTTTGCCCACGCCGCTGGGGCCCACCAGCAGGAAGGCGCCCATGGGGCGGCCCGGCCGGCGCAGGTCGGCGCGGGCAGTGAGCAGGTGCTGGTGCAGGCAGTCTATGGCGGTGTCCTGGCCTTTGATGTGGGCCTGCAGGTAGGCCGGCAAGTGGGTGATTTTTTGCAGTTCGTCGGTGGTCATGCGGTTGACCGGGATGCCGGTCCAGTCGGCGATGACTTCGGCGACCTGGCGAGCGTCCACGCGGGCATGGACCAGGGGTTCATCAGCTTGCAGCTCGGCCAGTTCCTGTTCGATGGCGGCGGCTTCGCTTTTCAGGTCCGGGCGCTCTTCAGTTTCCAGATCAGCAGCGTTTTGATCCGCTTCTGCCCCAGGCTGTTCACCGGTCAGCAGCTGTTCGCGGATTTCGACCAGTCGGGCTACCAGTTCGCGCTGGTCGTTCCAGCTATGCTCCAGGGCTTCGGATTCGGCGGTCAGGTCGGCAATGCATTGCTCAAGTTCCTGTTCCCTCTCGCTGTCGACGTTCTGGCCCAGGGTGTGTTCCCGGCTCAGCAGGTCCTGCTCCATGGCCAGCTGGTGCAGCTCACTGCGCACGTGGCTCAGGCGCCGTGGCGGAGTGCTCAGGTTCAGGCTGACCCGGGCGCAGGCGGTGTCCAGCACGTCGATGGCTTTGTCCGGCAGTTGGCGGCCGGCCAGGTAGCGGGCAGACATTTCCGAGGCGGCTTTCAGGGCGCTGTCGGCGACCAGTACCTGGTGGGCTTTTTCGTAGACGGTGCGCAGGCCACGGAGGATGTGGACGGCTTCGCCCGGGGTCGGCTCGTCCAGGGCGACTGGTTGAAAGCGGCGGCTCAGGGCCGGGTCTTTTTCGAAGTATTTCTTGTACTCGCGCCAGGTAGTGGCAGCGATGGTACGCAGCTCGCCGCGGGCCAGGGCTGGCTTCAGCAGGTTGGCAGCGTCGGAGCCGCCTTCGCTGTTGCCGGCGCCAATGAGGGTGTGGGCTTCGTCGATGAACAGGATGATTGGCGTAACCGAACCTTTCACGGCTTCGATCACGCCTTTCAGGCGCTTCTCGAACTCGCCTTTAACGGAAGCCCCGGCCTGCAAAGCCCCCATGTCCAGGGTCCAGAGTTCAACCTTTTTCAATCGGTCCGGCACGTCACCATTCACGATGCGCAGGGCCAGGCCTTCCACCAGGGCGCTTTTGCCCACGCCGGCGTCGCCCACCACGATGGGGTTGTTCTTGCGGCGGCGGCAGAGGATGTCGATCATCTGGTCGATCTCGGCATCGCGGCATACCACCGGGTCCAGCTTTTCTTCCCGGGCCAGCTTGGTGAAGTCGGTGGCGTAGCGCTTGAGCGGGTCCATATCGGTATCCGCCAGAGGCCTGGCCGCGCCGTTTTCGGTCAGTTGCGGGCGCTCAACGGAGCCTTCGGTTAGCCGGTCAAACTGCTTGCGCAGCTGTTCCCGGTTGATGTCCACCAGGGCCTGGGCCACCCGGGGCATCAGGTAGCGGTCGGAGTTCATCAGCAGGGCCAGGAACACCGCGCCGGAGCGCAGTTCGGTGTGGCCCAGTTCGGTAGAGGCCAGCAGCCAGGCATCCTGTAGCAGCTCCACCAGCAGCGGCGAGAACGAGGGATACGGCTCGGCAGTCTGGGGCTCACCGTTCAGGCTGTCGCCCACCAGCGGCTGCAGTTGCTGGTGGTTGATGCCTGTGTGTTCCAGGATCTGGCGGACGTCAGAAAACGGTGTTTCCAGCAGCTTGAACAGCAGGTGCGCCGGGGTAATCTCGGCGCCCTGACGGCTGATGCACAGGGCAGCGGAGGCTTCCAGCGCCTGGCGTGAAATGTCGTTGAGGCGCCCGATCAGCGCCGGCAGTTCTACCCGAATCACAGTGATGTCCTTATTTCGGTAGTTGGTCCAGTACGCTGAGCACATCCCTGATGCGTTCGTTCAGCGCAATGTTGTACAGGTGATAAATCCCGGATATGGCCGCCACAAACAACCCCCCGATCAGCCAGGCGGGCAACCCGGTGCGCAACCGGTTACGGGCAGGGGCCAGGTTTGCCAAGGCATCGGTCAGCGGCCGGGGTTCCCGGTCACCGCGCAGTTCCCGCAGCTGTTCGTACAGGCCCCGGACAATCTTCTCGTATTCATCGCGGCCGTTTTCCATCACCTTGTAACGGCCCTCAAAACCCAGACACAGGCACAGGTAGATGAAACCCAGCATGTCCCGGTAGCGTTCCGGCTCTTTTTCCATCCGGGCCAGGATGGCGAACACCTTCTCACCACCCCAGGTTTCGTTGTGGAAACGGGACAACAGGGAGTGTTGTGACCACACACTGTGGGCGCCCCAGTCGGTGCCCAGCACCGCTTCATCAATAAATGCGCACAGCACATAGCGGTATGCCACCACCGTGGGGCGTTCGTAGCCCTGCTCCACCAGTTCACGGTCGATGGCCGCCACTTCGTCGGTTACCTGCTGGTACAGGCTTTCCACATCCCGGAAATCCGCCAGCCGGCGAACCCGGATAACCAGCCCCAGGAGAGGTGTCGCCGCGTCGATCAGGCGGTTTTCTTCCTGCCCTCGCAGCTGGAATCCGCTGTTGGCAAAGTCATTGCGGGAACCCGGGCTGTCGTTGTCGGCAAACAGAAGGTCACTGAATGCACGATCACCCGAATCCCTGGTGCTGCGCGGTCTGTCCATTACCGGTGCATCTGTCATGATTTAGCTCCTGATTGCCCAGAATTGCATTTCCAGCCCCGGGTAACTGCCGGCCACGTGGAAGGCAAAGCCGCTGGCGTTGTCGAGCATCTGCCAGGCCTGGCTCTGGTCGTCCAGCCGGAAGTACACGAAACCGGCGTGATACGGCAGCTGGCGCGGTGCCACCGGCAAGGCGGACAGCGGAATGCCGGGCAGCTGCAAGCTGATGAGATCGCGGATTTTCTCCACCGAGGCCACCTTGCACTGCTGCACAAACTGTTTGCGCAGGTCGTCAAGCGGCATGTCGGCCTTCACCGCCAGGATGAACTCGGCATCCATGATCAGCTGGCCATCCTGGACCGGGGCCACTGTCAGGCCGTACTGGCGCTGCTGCAGGGCGATCGACAAGGCACGCGGCTCCAGAACGGTACTCAGGGCCTGCCGCAGAATCTGCATCAGCGGGCTGAAACACGCCACTGGCAGGTCGTGGTCGTAAGGGGTGAACTCCCTTGGCAACCGGCTTTCGTCGGTGAAGGTCACCAGCTCGCCGCAGAGCTCCAGCAACACCTCATACAGCCGCTCCGGATGCAACTGGCGCAGCCGGGCCAGGTGCATAAACCGGGGGTGGGCACGGTTCAGCATCTGCAACAACATGAAGTCCGACACATCCGCCACACCACCCTGCCCCGGCGCACCCACTCGCTCGGCGATGTTGCGGGCCCGCTCCTGCATCAGCCCGGCCATCTCTCCGACAAACCGCTGAAGCCGGGGTGCAGAACGCACACTGAGCATGGTGGGCAGGAAGTTCGGATCCATCACCAGGCTGCCATCCGGGCGCTTTTCCAGGATCCGGCCAACGGCAAGGCTGGCGTAGGCACTGCGGTCTTCCCGCTCCAGCATCAATCGCGGCGCCACCCGGCCCACATCGATGCTGTGGGCGTCGCCATCCACCGAATGCAGGTCGCGGATCTCTACAGTTTGTGCCCGGAACCGGCCGGCGACCGGGGCATCCGGCCATTCCACTTCTGCCAGGGTATCGCTGCCCAGGGGCAGTGCCAGGAACACCACCTGGTTGGCCACCGAGGCATCGGTGATTTCCAGGGGCTCCGGCATTACGTCGTCCTGGGGCAGGTTGAACCGGGTGCCGTCTGGAAACAGCCCGCAGGCCCGCACCAGCCCGACCCGGCCAAAGCTCAGGTACTCGGCGTTCAGTTCCAGGTCGCTGAAGCCATACAGGTGGTCAGACACCGCCAGCGCCCGCTCGTTAATCTGGTGCTCCAGGTATCTTTGTTGCTGCTGGAAATGCTGGGGCTTGATGAACAGCCCGTCACTCCAGACCACTCGGTTGGTGACTGCCATCAGCTTTCATCCGAACGTGTCAGTTTTACTTCCCGCTCGCGCAGGTTGACCAACAGGTGGTAGCGGCCGCCAATGGGGTCCACCCTGACCACCTTTTTCCACTGGGACAGGTTGGGGTAGGCATAGAAAGCAATCACAGCGATAAACCGGGTGTCCTTGCTGATTTCGAACGGCTCCACAAACTTGAACTGGCCCGGCACCAGGGTGTAATCGCTGTGGTCCACATAGTTGCGGCCCAGGGAATCTTCCAGGTCGGTCAGCAGCTGGTCGAAATCACCGGCCATCAGCAGCGAGCTGTCCCGCAACTCGATGATCTGGAACGCGATGGGTGTGGGCGCCAGGGATTCGTTCGGGTTTACATTCGGTTCCGCCAGCATGGTCAGGTCCACGCGGCTGGGCAGGTCTTCCGGATAGCCCACGGGAATGTCGGGATCCCACAGCACCTTGGCGGTCTTGGTCACCGCGTTGTACGGGGTGCTGCACCCCACCATCAACATAACAACCGCCAGCAAGCTCCATTTGCAGTACTTCATCAAACATTCTCCCTCTGTAGTTGGCGCAGATGCTGGTCATAAGCCTGGTCGAACACCTCCTGGAAGAGGCGCTCGAAACCCTGCTGACGACTGGATCTGAGTTCGCGGTAATAGTGTTGGTACATGTTCCAGGCCCAGCGGCCTTCGTCTTCGTTGTCTTGCAGGCCACGGCGGTAACCGTGGAACCGGCGCAACAGGGCCTCCGGTGAGAAGGCATAAAGAATCGCTTCCAGGGCTTCCCGAATGGCTTCACGGGTGGCCTGCTGATGATGGTTCAGGCTCTCCAGGCTTTCCCGAACTGCAGCCGGGGCAGACAAGTGCACCGGGCTGCGCTCGGCGGCAAACAGGGTCTGCATGGTGCAGGTGTAGTCGTCACCCAGGCGCAACGGGTTGTCTTCAATCGGCTGCAGGCGGGTGCGCAGGGCCCGGTGCCGCGAATCTTCACCCTGATGCAGGGCCAGCAGGCCTTCGACCGTGGCTTTCAGGGTCTGGCCGGCCTCTTCCAGAAACAGGCGCATTTCATCGCTGTCGGCAAAGTCAATCTCGGCTTCCATACCGCGCATCAGGGGGGCACCGCTGATGTGTTGCCGGCTGGTGTCTTTGGCTTCCCGACTCTGTTCCGTGGACTCTGACATGCCCTGTCGCTCCTGTGTGTTTGGCCAGGGAGCCAGCGGGTCTTCGCTGATCGGCTCCCCCGCCGGGGTGTGCAGTCCCTCAAGAGGCTCGCGGCCATCCGGCAGCGCCTGGCCGGATTCCGACCGCAACAACGAGCCTTCGGCTACATCCACCAGTTGTCTATGCTGGCCGGCGTCTTCTTCCATCCCGCTGTTAACGGCCGCCTCGCCATTGAGCTCTGCCCGCATCCGGTACCGGCCAATGGTGAGTGTGTCACCATGGTTCAGCCGCGCCCTGCGGCCCCGGCCAACAGGCTGGCTGCTGCTGTTGATGTAGGTTCGGCCGCTACGGTCGATCAAGCAGAAGCCGCCATCCAGGTAACGAACCTCGGCATGGCCGGCTACAGCGCCGGTGCGATGGGGCGACAACCGCCAGGTATCGTTGGCGGCCGTGCCGATAGAGCCGCCACCGGTACTGAATTTGTGTTCAATGCTGGCACCACCGCCGGTTTCGGTCGGGTTGATGATCACCAGGGTTAATGCTGCTGTCCGGTTTGACACCTGTCTGGCTCCTTGCCTTATCGTCGTATCTGGATGCGCACCGCCGGGCGTTCACGGGCCCGCTCCGGTGTTACAAATGAATTCCAGCCGAGGCGCACATCCTCGCCCAGCTGCATGGGCCGGATATCCTTGGGCCGCATCTGCAGTTCCAGGTCGTAGGCCAGCTGCTCCCGGGTGGTGAATTCCACCAGCTTCACCAGCCGCTCATGGTCACGGCCGTTGGGCAGGAAATCCGCAAAGCGGCGCCGGCTCAGGTTGCGCAGGCGCAGGATAAACTTGCCGCTGCGGTCCCGGATGCTGGAGCCCACCAGGGTGTCCTGGCCCAGGCTGGCATTGGCCTGACCCAGCCGTGTTTGCTGGTCTGGCCCGATGGCCACCTTACGCAACACCCACTGTTCGATGCTGACGTCTTCCAGGTCGAAACAATGTGCGACAATGCCGCTGACCACTTCCGGCGACCGGCTGCGGCCCGCCATCTGGCCGGCGTAGGCCAGCATCTTGGACCAGTTGACCGGCGTGGCTTCCCGCAGACGGCTGTCACCCAGCCCCACCAGGGCAAACACCAGTTCGGAAAAGCCGTCGCTGGCACCCGGCTGAAACCGCACGTAATACCGGTACTTGCGCCAGGCCCGGTGAAACAGGGTCACCAGCCGGTGATTGAAAAAATCCAGGAAGTGCCGGCGCACCCCCAGATCCTGGCCCGCTTCCCAGGCCAGGTCCTCCAGGTAGTACCCGGGCAGTGGCGACTGGGAGCCATGCAGGCCGAGAAAGCTCACTTCCATCTGGTAAGGCGCGTGTTCATGTTCCGGCGACAGGGCCGAAACCACATCACTGCCCGGAAAGCCCAGACCGGCCGAGGCCGAGAACCGGATACGCTCCTGCCGGGGCTCGCCGTTGCCGGAGTTTTCCAGGTCGTCGCCGTGGTGCCGGTGAATCAGGTCCACCAGCTGGAAAAAACTGTAACGCCGCGCGTTGCCGAGGACAGGTTCCAGCCCGGCTACATCAGCGGCTGCTGACCTTGCTGTAACGTCCATGTGTACCGTTCCTGGTTGTCTGTATTCACCACTTCCAGCTGGTGAAAGGCATTAATGCTCGCGTAAAGCGCAAAGAACTGACTCAGTACCGTGCCGAACAGGTACAGATCGCCCTCGCTGCCGAAATTCTGCTGATCCAGCTTCAGCACCGAACGAATGCCCCGCACCGGCAAGCCGCGCACCATGCGGTCCACCGGCTGGGTGGCAATCTCGCTGATGCCCGCCAACCGCTTCTGGGAAACCCGTTCCGCCTGCCGGTCGACCAGGGCACGGAAGTCGTACACCCGCAGCACCGTGCGCAGGGCATCCACATCCAGCATGGACAGGTAGTTCAGGGACAGATTGGAAATCAGCGTCCACAACAGGCTACCATCCAATGTTGGCCGCAGCGTGGCCGTGGGCCGGGTAATGTTGCTGAACGAGGCAAACGCCGGCGTGGTCTCGGTGGCCATGCAGATCTCCCCCACCGCCAGTTGCTGGGGCAGCTGCCGGTTGGTACAGATCAATGTCAGCGACACCGCTTCCTGCCGGTTCATACATTCCGACTCGTCACCCCGGACAAACGAAATGTAGTGATCAAAGCCATCTCCCCGAACGCTCTCCCGGGTACGCACCCGGTAATACAGCGCGGTACGGCCACGGTCCCGCTCCACCTCGTGCTGGAAACTCTCGAACGCGGTATACAGCCTGGGCTCACCGCGCCCGGAACGCCCTTCCAGCCAGCCTTCCACCTGCTCGATACTGAACACTTCAAAATGCTCCGGGCAGCGGCTGGAGGGCGAAATACGGTACTCGGTCTGCCGGCCGTTCAAATCCACCGGCTCCCCTTCGTGGCTGAACAGATTCACCGCCGGCGTGCAGTACAGCTGCATGGAATCCCGGGTAACCCGGGCATCCGGTGGCAGAATCCGCCTGAAATGAAAACGCAGACTGATCTCATCCGCCTGCACCGCCGGCAAACGGGACTTCAGCCCGCCGATATCCACAAACCGGAAGGCCTCCGGAAAGCTCAGGTACTCCTGGATAATGCGGTACCCGGCATAGGCATTCTTCGGATACGGCAAAATCGCCTCATCCGCCGCAAAACCCACCGGCTGCAACAGCGACGACGGCAGGTTGTAGACGTTCTCGCCCACCACCAGCTCCATACGGCTGAGGTAATGGTTCAGCCACAGGTACAGGGTTTCAGCGGTGTGGTTATCGCCGCCCAGATAGAACCGCAGACTATCCAGCCCCAGAGCGTTCAACGGCTGGTCCGTATGCAGGGCCAGGTCGACGGTGACCGAAGACACTTCCCGGGAATGCTCGGCATGGGCCTCCGCCACACTGACCGGAAAGATATCCACAGCCCGGCAAGTCCGGAACCGGCACTGAGTCTGACGGCTGGCCTCGCCCAAGGGCCGGCTCTTGATTTCGGTATGACGCTCAACGGTTTGCCGCTCACTGATGGCGTGCAGTTGCGGGTCAAAGCGCATAATGGTGCAGCTGGGCACCGGCCGCAGATAATTCGGCCAGAGCATGTTCAGCAGCGAATGGGTCAGCTCAGGAAACTCGTCCTCAACCTTCTCCCGCAATTTGCCGGTCAGAAAGGCAAAGCCTTCCAGCAACCGCTCCACATCCGGGTCGGTGCTTTGTTCGGACAAAAAGCGGGTAAGCTGCGGATGCGCCTCGGCAAATTCCCTGCCCTGCAACCGCAGAAAGCTCAACTCATCCCTGTAGAACCTGTTCAACTTCATTGTTTACTGCACCTTGTTACTGCACCCTTACTTCGGCCTGTCTGGCTCCGAGCCAGGATGAGGGTAGGCCTTCCAAAAGACGCTTCAAGCCCGTCCGTGGGACGCTTGAGCTCCGCCATCCATGGCTCCGCACACTTTTGGAAAGGCTACCCACACCCCGTCTCTCATACTTGCCGTCAAAGTCACCCGGACCGCAAACACTCAGGTTTGCCGGAGGGGGCGGGGATGCTTTTCTGCCGGGAAAAAAGATGTCTGAGCGAAGCGAGTTGTTTTTTCCCAGAAGAAAAGCATCCCCGTCCCCTCCGAACTCCAATGTCTGCCCCAGTACCAAGCAGGCCCCGACTCAGATAACCCGGTAATAGCGCTTATCATCGAGGACCAGGTCAATGGTGGTCCGGTCGTCACTCCCGGCAACCTGCAGGTAAACCGTCACCTGAAACTTCAACTGCAACGGGTCCGGCCCCGGCGGCAAGGCCACCACATCCACCCGCTTGACCCGCGGCTCAAACTTCTCGATGCACTGACGAATCGCCCCCCGAATCTGGATACTCAGATCCAGCGTACCCAGGGTGGCATCGTTGAAATCCAGCAACCCGAGATCCGGTACGCTGGCGCTGTTGCCCGGATGGGCGTTCAGCAGGCGCACCAGGTGGCGCTTGATGGATTCCACCACATGGGTCACTTCACCCATTCCCTGCCCCTGGGGGGCAGCAGCCTGTTCGAGCCGTTCAAACAGGCTGCCGGTATTGCGAACGCCGTCAGTACCGGTGTCGCCGAACACGGATTAATCCTTGTCCAGGCGGCCAACCAGCGACAGTTCGAAGTTGGCACCCATGTACTTGAAGTGCGGGCGCACGGCCAGGGAGACCTGGTACCAGCCCGGATCGCCTTCCACATCGGAGACTTCCACGTGGGCGGCGCGCAGCGGACGGCGGCTGCGAACATCTGCCGGCGGGTTTTCCTGGTCGGCCACGTACTGGCGAATCCAGGTGTTCAGTTCCCGCTCCAGGTCCTGGCGCTCCTTCCAGGAACCGATCTGCTCGCGCTGCAGTACCTTGATGTAGTGGGCCAGGCGGTTCACGATCATCATGTACGGCAGCTGCGTGCCCAACTTGTAGTTGGTTTCCGCTTCCTTGCCTTCCTTGGTGTTCGGGAACTGCTTGGGCTTCTGTACCGAGTTGGCGGAGAAGAACGCCGCGTTGTCGCTGCCTTTGCGCATGGTCAGGGCGATGAAGCCTTCTTCCGCCAGTTCGTATTCGCGGCGGTCGGTGATCAGCACTTCGGTCGGGATCTTGGCTTCCAGCTGGCCGAAGGATTCGAAGGTGTGCACCGGCAGGTCTTCCACCGCACCACCGCTTTGCGGGCCGATGATGTTCGGGCACCAGCGGTACTTGGCGAAGCTTTCGGTCAGTCGGGTAGCCAGCAGGTACGCAGTGTTGCCCCACAGGTAGTGCTCGTGGTCGCCGGACACTTCTTCCTTGTAGTTGAAGCTGCGCACCGGGTTCTCGGTGGGGTCATAGGGCACCCGCAGCAGGAAGCGCGGTGCGGTCAGGCCCAGGTAACGGGCGTCTTCGGATTCCCGCAGGGAGCGCCACTTGGCGTACTTCGGGCCTTCGAAAACGGCGCTCAGTTCCTTGATCGCCGGCAGTTCCTGGTAGCTGTCGACGCCAAAGAACGACGGCGCCACCGAGGACAGGAAGGGCGCGTGGGACATGGCGCCCACGGACGACACGTACTGCAGCAGCTTCATATCGGGAGTAGACGGGCTGAAGGCGTAGTTGCCGACAATGGCACCCACCGGCTCACCACCGAACTGGCCGTATTCGGCCGCATAGATGTGCTTGTAGAAGCCGGTCTGGGTAACGTCCGGTGCAAACTCGAAGTCTTCCAGCAACTCCTGCTTGGTGGCATGCAGGATGTCGACTTTGATGTTCTCGCGGAATTCGGTGCGGTCGACCATCAGCTTCAGGCCGCGCCAGGACGATTCCAGTTCCTGCAGCTTGGGTGCGTGCAGGATTTCATCCATCTGGGCGCTGATCTTGCGATCCAGCTCCACCACCATCTGGTCCACCAGGGCCTTGTTGACCGGCTGGCCTTTTTCGTCGCTTTTCAGCAGGTTGGCGATAAACGTGGCCACCCCTTTGCGGGCAACATCGTAACCTTCGTCGGCCGGTGCCATGCGGCTGTTGGCCATAACCTGGTCCAGCAAGGACCCTTGTGCTACGGATTCGGAGGCAGCAGATTGCTGCACAGCAGTATCAGACATACCACATCCCTTCAGTACGTGATTGATAATCGGTGTTGGTTACCGGGTTCCGGTGGTGCGCTTACTCGCCGCCGTCGGTGGCCAGTTCAAGCTCCGCCAGCAGTTTTTCCCGGGCGCTGTCGTTGTCCAGCAGTTCCTGCAGCTTGGAGCGGAAGGCCGGTACGTTACCCAGTGGGCCCTTGAGGGCAACCAGGGCTTCGCGCAGTTCGATCAGCTTTTTCAGCTCGGGCACCTGGCGGGCGATGCTGTCCGGAGAAAAGTCGTCCAGGCCCTGGAAGTCCAGGTTCACCGGCAGGTCGTCGGCATTGTCTTCGAGCTTGTTGGAAACGGTGGTGGAGAGGGTCAGGCCCGCTTCCTTCATGACCGAACGGAAGTTGTTCTTGTCAACGGAAATGGCCTTGCGGTCTTCGATGGGGGTTTCTTCAGCATGGCCCTTGAAATCGCCAACCACGAACATTTTCAGCGGCAGCTCGGTTTCAGCCTGCTGGTCGCCGGTGGCGGGGACATACTTGATATTGATGCGCTCTTTAGGCGCGACAGAACCGTCTTTGGCAGACATGGCGTGCTCCCTGTGCAATTCATTTGCAGTGTCGTTCAATCCCTGAAGCCGGCCATCCTGGCAGGCAACGGCGCAAACTGTACACAGATGATCCGCTGTTCTCAAGCAGGCGCTGGCGAGAAATGACCTGAAATGTGCAGTCGGGCAAACTTTTGCCAGATTGCCCTGCCGCCCGCCATAACGCGCTTTCAGTCAATGACGGCGATTCACACCAGGGCTATACTCGGCCCACCCTCAGAGGAAAAAACCATTAAAACCAAGGAGCCAGACCATGAGTGACCTGAAAGCGAAATTCGATGACGCGGTAAACTACATCCAGTCCGCCGAAGGCGACTTCAAACCCTCCAACGAACTGAAGCTGGAGTTCTACGCCCTGTACAAGCAAGCCACCGAAGGCGATGTTTCCGGCAAGCGCCCGGGCATGATGGACTTTGTTGGCCGTGCCAAGTACGACGCCTGGGAAAAGGTCAAAGGCACCTCCAGCGACGAAGCCATGCAGAAGTATATCGACAAGCTGGAAGCCCTGAAGTAACCGAGGCGAGCCCTGGGCCCGGAGCGCCCTGCTCCGGGCAGACAGCCCCTCGCCCGGTGGCTGCAGGTCTTTTTTGCACCATTCAAACGTTTGTCATATGATGCGCGCACCATAACAACAACAAGCTTTCCGGAAGAGTGCGTAACATGAATATTACCCAGGCGCTGGAGCAGTCACGGCCCGGCATGGTCGACGAAGTTCAGGCGGCCATTCGCAAACACCAGCTCAATCAACGTGCCGAACAAACCTACCTGCACTGGATCAGCCGCTTTGTGCTGTTTCACGATCTGACCGACCCCGACAACCTTGCCGAAGAAGAGCAAAGGCAGTTTCTGGCGTATCTGAGTGACAAGATGCAGTTGTCCCGGGCCCGGCTGAACCAGGCTACCCAGGCACTGACATTTTTCTACCGGGATGTGCTGGGCAAACCGGTGGCGCTGGAATCGGCGGCCTGACGGCTACCGGCGCTCGGTCATGTTGAGATTGAAGGTGTCGTAGGTGCGGTTCTCCGGTGGCCGGATCACATAGTTGTTGCTGTGGGTCTGGCCGGGAATCACCTTCGGATTGCTGAAACGGATATCCACGGGAATTTCCGAGCGGCCCAGGTCAGTCCGGTCGTCCCTGGGCTGAAACGCCAGCGGGTCCAGGTAGAAGTCATCATCTTTTCCTGCCTGCACCGGCACACCGGCTGCCGGCGCCTCCAGGCCACCCTCGATCACCGTGTTCGCCAGGGCTTCCTCTTCGATGGCCCGGAACGGGATGGTGTCAATGGTTGAACGCTGCTCAGGTTCGAAAGCAGACTCCGCACTCTGCGCCTGCACCACAGCCGGCACCAGCACCGTAATAGCCAGCACCGTAATAGCCAGCACCATACCCGCCACAAGGGGCGGCCTTAGCCACGGTTGCTCTGTGCTCTGTCTGTTGCTGCTCATGGTATCTTCCTGAATCCTGGCTATCCGGTGCGGCACATCACTGATGACGCCCTGCGCACACTTAGTCTGTTCAGTTTATCGCCAACCCTGGGAGTTTTCCGGCAAGACTGGTCAAAGTGTGACCACCTTCACGTGTCCCTGCAGGCCATTCAGCAGTTGACCCGGATCCGCCCCGGCGATATGAATGGGCAAACTCTTTCACCTGACCTTTGAAGGCCTTATGGATACCAACGTTATTACCCCGGAAGGCTATGCCGAATTGCAGCAGGAACTGGACGACCTGTGGCGCAAGGAACGCCCGGAAGTGACCAGGAAGGTACAGTGGGCGGCCAGCCTGGGCGATCGTTCAGAGAACGCGGATTACCAGTACAACAAGAAGCGATTACGCGAAATCGACCGGCGGGTGCGATTCCTGAGAAACCGGCTGTCGAAACTGCGGGTGGTGGAGTACAGCCCGGTGCAGGAGGGCAAGGCCTTCTTTGGCGCCTGGGTAACCCTGGTTGACGAGGACGACAACGAACTCACCTTCCGGATTGTCGGACCGGACGAGATCTACGGCAAAAACAACTACGTCTCGGTGCATGCGCCGGTGGTCAAAGCCTGCCTCGGCAAAAGCGAAGGCGACGAAATCAGGGTGAGAACCCCGGAGTCGACCAAGCTGTGGGAAATCGATCGAATCTGTTACCAGCAGCCATAAAAAAACCCCGCGGGTAACGGGGTTAAGGCTAGCGCTGTGCTGGAGGGGGAGGCAGGCAACGGGTCACCCGCCTCCGCATCTACAGTACCCATTATCCTCACCTCTCATTACCTGCCTGTGGCCACGGAATTACCTTTTGGCAAGACATCACGCCCTTGGCTCCGGCCGGAAATTAGGTTGAACACTCTAGCGCCCGCCATTAGTTTGCAGGTAATTGATCCGATTTCCCTGTTAACGGAGACACACCGATGAATACCAAGAAGCTGCTGAACCTGGCACTGGAAGGCATTGATACCCTGGGCTTCCGCCTGGACGACATGGGCATTACCAGCAAGCTCAACCGGCACAATATTGCCGCCTTTGTGATGGCAGAACAGAAGCACCTGGAAGGGGAATGGGACAGCCTGCAGGCCAGGGTTGACCGTCGTCGCGCCCAGTTTGACCAGCTGGCACAGGCCGTCGAAAGCCGGGCCGACATCGTCATCGGGCCGGTACTCAGCCGGGTAAACCGGTTCCGCGCGAGCCAGTAAGCAGTCAGGCTTTGCCGGGTTCCGCCGTTGACGTTCGTTCATCAGCGGAATCCGCTGCAGGCTCCACCGAGGTAGCCTTGATCCGCTTTCGCACGCCGGTGAAGGCCGGCATGCGCACACTGACCGTAAGCCCCGGCGGCTCCTCGCCCGGATGGGTGTCGCTGAGCAGAATCTGGCCTAGGTGAATCTCGGCCACCGCACTGACCAGGCTCAGCCCCAAACCATTACCCGGCAATGACCGGCTCTTGCCGACCCGGTAGAAACGCTGGAACACCTGGTCTTTCTCGTCGTCCGGAATGCCGATACCGGAATCCCGCACTTCAAACACCGCCGCAGCACCTTCCCGCTGCACCGCCACCACGATACCACCATGCTCGGGGGTGTACTTGATGGCGTTATCAATCAGGTTGCTGACCATCTGGAACAACAGGTCGCGATCACCTTCAATCATCACCCCGGAGGCCATCTCCTGGGTAAAGGTCTGCTCCTTGTCTTCCGCCAGGGCTTCGTAAAGCTCGCAGGCATCACTGACCAGCTCATCCAGCGACACCACCTTCATATCGGCGGAATTACCCCGGGTTTCCAGCCGGGCAATCCGCAGCAGGGCGTTGAAAGTCGCCAGCAGTTGATCGGCTTCCGCAACCGCCCGGCCTACCTGTTCACGGGCCTCGTCGTTATCCACAGCAATCAGGGTGTTTTCCAGCTGGTTACGCAGGCGGGTCAGCGGGGTGCGAAGGTCGTGGGCGATGCTGTCCGATACATGCCGGATACCTTCCATCAGGTAAACAATCCGGTCGAGCATCTGGTTCAGGTTTTCGGCCAGCTGGTCAAAGTCGTCTTCGGTACCCCGGGTGGGTATCCGCAACGACAAGTGCCCGTTCATAATCCGTCGCGAGGTGTTGTTGATTACTTCAATGCGCCGCGTGGTACTTCGGCTCATCAGAAAACCACCCAGCAGGGCCAGGGCCAGGGTGATACCCATGCCCCAGTTGATGGCGGTCTCGATCACCCGTTTCAGGCTGGTCAGCTCATCCACATCCCGGCCGACCAGCAGGCGCAGGCCACCCTGGACATCAAAGATACGGGCGCGGGCCAGGCGTTCCGGCCCCTGCCAGCCCACGGTCGGGTTCAGGGTAAAGTTGATCCAGCCACTATCGGAAGAACGACTGCCTTCCGGCCAGGTTTCAATATTTCCGGCCAGTTTCAGGAAGTCATCGGTGGTCAGCAGGTAGATGGACTTGGCGTTCGGATCCCGGGCGACACGCTCACGGATGATGGTAATGAGCCCGTTCACGCCACGCCCGCGATACTGTTCCGCCAGACCGGCGATTTCCGCCTCGATGGTCTCGTCGGTCTGGGCGGTCATAAAGCCGGCCGTGCGCCAGTAAATGAATGCCAGGAGCAGGAATACAGAGGTGGCAAACACCACCATATAAAGCAGTGCCAGTTGGAACGATGACGTTCTGAGCTGACTAAGCAGTTTCACGCAACATGTATCCCGCACCCCGAACTGTCTGCAGCAAGGGTGTGTCGAATTCCTTGTCGATCTTGGCGCGCAGACGGCTGATGTGCACGTCGATTACGTTGGTCTGGGGGTCAAAGTGATAGTCCCAGACTTTTTCCAGCAACATGGTCCGGGTAACCACCTGGCCCGCGTTGCGCATCAGATATTCCAGCAAGCGGAATTCCCGGGGCTGGACATCGATATTATGGCCGGCGCGCTTCACGGTACGGGCCAGCAGGTCCATTTCCAGGTCTGCTACCTTCAGCACAGTTTCGGTTTCAGCCGCCTGCCGGTTACGGCGGATCAGCGACTCGATCCGGGCCAACAGTTCAGTGAACGAGAACGGCTTGGTGAGGTAATCATCGCCCCCGCCACGCAGGCCTTCCACCCGGTCGTCCACATCACCCAGGGCACTGAGAATCAACACCGGGGTCTGGTTGCCGGTGGCCCGAACGGTCTTGATGATCGACAGCCCGTCCATACCTGGCAGCATGCGGTCGACAATCATGATGTCGTATTCTTCACTGGCCGCCATCATCATGCCTTCCTTGCCGTCGGCCGCATGATCCACCACGAAGTCAGACTCCTTCAGCCCCTTCACCAGGTAACTTGCTACGTCCTGATCGTCTTCGATTACCAGCGCTTTCACCGGTGACTCCTCCTGATAGCGGATTTGGTTGCTTACAAGGTTACGAATAACACCGGAACCCGGCCAGTTACGATCTTGTAAGAGGGTGTCGCCTATGACGACGGTCAACAACCGGGCTGGAACCAGCCCAGGGACGCCTCGGTTACAGCAGAAGGCCGGTACTCGGCACTGACCCAGCCAGCGTAGCCCATCCTGTCGAGGGCAGCGAAAACATTCGAAAAGTTAATCTCTCCGGTACCGGGCTCGTTCCGTCCCGGATTATCGGCAAACTGGATATGGGCGATCCAGGGCAGCAGGCACTCCATGGAGCGAACCAGGTCCCCTTCCATGACCTGCATGTGGTAGATATCGTACTGCAGGCGCACGTTATCGGCATCCACCGCTTCAATCAGCTCCATCACCTTGCCGGTGGTATCCAGCAGAAAGCCCGGCATATCCACCCGGGAATTGATCGCCTCCAGGCACAGTGTCAGCCCCGCCTCGGCAAAGCGGTCCGCCGCGTACTGAACATTTGCAACCAGCGTGCTCCAGGCCTCCTGCTCTGAAAGCTCCGCCGGCTTGAGCCCGGCCAGGCAATTGAGCCGGGTATTACCCAGCACCCTGGCATAGGCAATGCCCTGCTCGACCCCGGCCCGGAATTCCTCAACGCGATCCGGCAAACAGGCAATTCCCCGCTCCCCCGCCTGCCAGTCCCCCGGCGGCAGGTTGAACAGCACCTGGGTCAGCCCGTTAGCCTGCAACCGCTGCGCCAGCTCCTCTGCCGGCCACTCGTAGGGAAACAGGTACTCCACCGCCCTGAAACCCGCGGCTCCGGCACGCTCGAAACGTTCCAGAAACGGCACCTCGGTAAACAACATGGACAAATTCGCGGCAAAACGTGGCATCAGTGCCTCCTCAGTCCTTTGGCCCACGGCCCAGCGAGCCCAGCAAGGCCCCGTTCATATGCTCCAGCTCCAGCAACAAACCGCTGTGGTCCACATCGCTATGGCCATTGGCCACCAGCGACAAATATTCGTTATGAGTCTGCTGCGCCAACGGCAACGTCAGCCCCTCGGCCCGGGCCTCATCCAGGATCATACGCATATCCTTCAACTGAATCCGCGCCGGCGCCCCGGGGGCAAAGTCCCGGTCAATCATCCGTTGCCCGTGCAACTCCAGAATCCGGCTACCGGCAAAGCCGCCCAGCAACGCCTCCCGCACCGCGGCAGGATCCGCGCCACCCTTAGCCGCCAGCAACAAGGCCTCAGACACTGCACCAATGGTAATCCCAACAATCGCCTGATTCGCCAGCTTCGCCAACTGCCCGGCCCCCACCGGCCCGATCCGGGTACACTTGCCCAGCGCCTTGAACACCGGCAACGCCCGCTCAACATCCGCCTCCGCCCCCCCGGCCATAATACTCAACCGAGCCTCCGCAGCCCCCACCGTACCCCCGGAAACCGGCGCATCCACAAACCCGGCCCCACGCTCGCCAACCAGCCCCGCCAACTCACGGGCCAGCGACGGCTGCACCGAACTCATATCAACCACCAGCGCCCCCGCCTTCAACGCCCCGATCGCGCCCTGATGCACCAGCACATCCTCAACCACCTGCCCGTTCTCCAGCATAGTGATCACCAAATCCGCGTCCGCCACCGCCTCGGCCGGCGTCGCCGCAATCGTAGCCTCCTCCCGGAATGGCTCACACTTGCTGGCTGTCCGGTTCCACAGGGTCATCGGAAAGCCTGCATCCAGCAGGTTACGGGTCATCGGCGCGCCCATCAGGCCAATACCGAGAAAGGCAATTCGAAGGTTCTTTTGAGTCATCTTTGTTCTTCCTACACGCACGGAGATTGACGAAGCGCTTGGGAGGGCCTTTCCAAAAATTTGCGGAGCCATGGATGGCGGAGCAGAAGCGCCACAGGGGTGTGCCGCAAGGAGCGGTTTTTGGAAAGGCCCTCCCAAGCGCTTCCGCCCCCAATTCTCAGGTAACTGTCAGTGGACGGATTATACAAACAAAAACGCCACCAACCGCGAACGGTGGTGGCGTTTTCAAACCCCAAGGGCCAATGATCAGCTTCAGGCAACCTCGGCCATCTGCAACTTGATCTTCTTCATCGCATTCTTCTCAAGCTGCCGAATCCGCTCCGCAGACACACCATACTTGTCCGCCAGCTCATGCAACGTCGACTTGCTCTCGGTCAGCCAGCGCTCGCGAAGAATATCCTGGCTGCGCTCATCCAGGTTCTCCATCGCCTGCATCAACCGGCCGTTGGAGTCCTCTGACCAGTCGGCATTCTCCAGCTGCACCGCCGGATCACTGCGGCGATCTTCAAGATAATACGCCGGCGCCTGGTAGGCACTGTCTTCATCGTCATCCATCGGACCGTCGAACGCGGTATCCTGGGATGCCAGACGACCTTCCATCTCGCGCACCACCCTGGGCTCTACCCCCAGGTCCTTCGCGACCGCCTGAAGCTCATCGTGGTTCAGCCACGCCAGCTTCTTCTTCTGGCTGCGCAGATTGAAGAACAGCTTGCGCTGGGCCTTGGTGGTGGCCACCTTCACAATGCGCCAGTTGCGCAGAATGAACTCATGGATCTCTGCCTTGATCCAGTGCACCGCGAACGACACCAGCCGCACGCCATACTCCGGGTTGAAGCGCTTGACCGCCTTCATCAGGCCCACGTTACCTTCCTGGATCAGGTCAGCCTGAGCCAGGCCATAGCCTGAATAACTGCGGGCGATATGAATCACAAAGCGCAGGTGGGAGAGCACCAGATGACGGGCGGCTTCCACATCGCCATGGTAGTGAAGCCGTTCTGCCAGCTCTCGCTCCTCGTCCACTGAGAGAACCGGAATGCGACTCGCAGCCTGAATGTAAGACTCGAGATTCGCGCCCGGAACCAGTCTGTCAACCAGCTGTAAACTCGTACCCATGCAATAACCTCCGAACCTGACAGCCGTTAAATATAACAACTGAAACTTTGACCGCCAAGCACCTGATTAGTTCCCGAATTTCCCAGTAACACGTTAAAAATCATACATCTGGGAAATTCCTGAATGCCATTCCAGCGTCGATAACCGGTAACCAAGCTACGCTGGAACAAGCTGTATTTTCAATACGGTTTTCCCGTTATCCGGATCACCCTCCGGCAATATCGCCCGGCTCTATGTCATCCAGATGACGCTTCACTGCCACCCAGGCGCCAAGCCAGCCTAACACCATGGCTGTGATAATCAATGCCAGGGCGCCATCAAAGCCCGGGCCCTGAATCACAAACTCGCTCTGGTAAAGGCTCGCCAGCCGCTCGATGGGGCCGTTCAGCCACCATAGCGAAACCTGGATCAACACCCAGGCGACCACGCCGCCGCCTAAGCCGAACCAGGCGCCGGTATAAAGAAAGGGCCGGCGTACGAAGGCATCGGTGCCTCCCACCAGCTTGGCCACGAGGATTTCATCCCGACGGTTCTCGATAGAAAGCCGCACCGTGTTACCGATCACCAGGATCACCGCCGCACCCAGCAACAGCGCCAACGCCCAGACCGCCCTCGCCAGGATATCGGTAATGGCATTGAGCCGTTGCAGCCAGCCCAGATCTACCTGGACCCGCTCGACGGCATCCATACCTTCCATAAAGGTCACCAGGGCCTGCACGCCGTCGGCAGAGCGGGCATTGTCTTCCGGCGTTACCAGCAGGGTGTGGGGCAACGGGTTGTCGTCCAGGAAATCCAGGGCATCATCCAGCCCGGACGACACCCGGAATTCAGCCAGGGCCTGGTCCCGGTCTACCAGCTCTACCGACAACACCCGTCCATCACCATCAATCTCGGAAGCCAGCTCCCGGGCCTGCTCCACCGGCACATCCAGTGACAGGTAGGCAGTAATCCGGGCACTGTTTTCCCAGCCGGCACTCACGCCCTGCAAACTACCCAGCAACAGCAACAGCGCCACCGGCAAAGCCAGGGCCACACCCATCACCATCCAGGTCATCATGCTGGCCACCGGGCTGCGCCACAGCCGCTGGGCGGAATCTTTCGCCACCTTGCGGTGATGGTCCAGATAACTCCGGGCCTGGTTCGAGGCCGGTGAGCGGCCCCGGTTGGCGCCCCTGCGCTTCTCAGGCTTCTGGCGTGAGTCAGTAACCACTTACACCTCCGCTCAGGGGTGCATCTGCGCCGACAATCATCCGGCCATGGTCCAGGGTCAGCCGGCGCTTGTTCATCTGGTCGATCAGGGCAATATCGTGGGTGGCAATCAGCACAGTAACGCCCACCTGACTGAACTCGGTGAACAGGTGCATGATATCTGCCGACAGCTCCGGGTCCAGGTTACCGGTAGGCTCATCCGCCAGCAGCACCGGCGGCTTGTTCACCACGGCGCGGGCAATGCCCACCCGTTGCTGCTCACCGCCCGACAGCTGCATAGGGTTCATCTTTTCCTTGTTCAGCAGGCCTACCTTGTCCAGGGCCGCCCGCACCCGCCGGCCGATGTCATCCGGCGACGCACCCATCACTTCCAGTGGCATGGCTACGTTGTCGAACACCGTGCGATCAAACAGCAGCTGGTGGTTCTGGAACACCACGCCAATGTGCCGGCGAATGTAGGGAATCTGCCGCCGGGGCAGGCTGTTGAGCTTCTGGCCGCCCACGATCACCTCACCGGCGGTGGGACGCTCCATCACCATGATCAGCTTCAGCAAGGTACTCTTGCCGGCACCGGAGTGGCCGGTCAGAAAGGCCAGCTCGCCCCGGTCCAGGTGGAAATTCACCTGGCGCAGGGCAGTGTGGTCGCTGTCATAGCGCTTGGTTACCTGACGAAACTCGATCATCGGGGGCTTGGGCTCCGTGGCCGGTACTTCAGTCGTCGAACAGGGCGTCTACAAAGGTTTCTGCATCAAAGCTGCGCAGGTCTTCCGCCTGCTCGCCGACACCGATAAACCGGATAGGCAGCTGCAACTGGCGGGCAATGGCGAAAACGATACCACCCTTCGCCGTGCCGTCGAGCTTGGTCAGAGTAATGCCAGACACGCCCACCGCCTGCTGGAACACCTGGGCCTGGCTCAGGGCATTCTGGCCGGTGCCGGCATCCAGCACCAGCATCACTTCGTGGGGCGCGGAATCGTCCAGTTTTTTCATTACCCGGACCACCTTCTCCAGCTCGTGCATCAGGTTGTCCTTGTTCTGCAACCGGCCGGCGGTGTCGGCAATCACGATATCGGTACCCCGGGACTGGGCAGACTGGATGGCATCGAAAATCACCGAGGCACTGTCGGCACCCGTGTGCTGGGCAATAACCGGCACATTGTTGCGCTCGCCCCATACCTGCAGCTGCTCCACCGCCGCGGCCCGGAAGGTGTCGCCAGCCGCCAGCATCACCGACTTACCTTCCGCCTGGAATTTCTTGGTGAGTTTGCCGATGGTGGTGGTCTTGCCAACACCGTTCACGCCCACCATCAGGATCACGTAGGGCTGTTTGCCGGTATCGATTTCCAGCGGCCTGGTCACATCCTTGAGCAGGCCATGAAGCTCTTCCCTCAGGGCCTTGCGCAGGGCTTCGCCGTCTTTCAGCTGGTTGCGTTCCAGCTTGTCGGTCAGGGATTCGATGATTTCCGACGTGGCCGTTACCCCCACGTCCGCCATCAGCAGGGTGGTTTCGATTTCCTCCAGCAGGTCTTCATCGATCTTCTTGCCAACGGTGAACAGATCCGCCAGGCCGCCGGTCAGGCTGGCGCGGGTCTTGCCCAAGCCCTTCTTGATGCGCTCGAAGACACTGAGCTGAGGCTCTGGCTCTGGCTCTGGCTCTGGCTCTGGCTCTGGCTCTGGCTCTGGCTCTGGCTCTGGAGCAGGCTCGACGGCCGGAGCAGCTTCTTCTACCGGTGCCGGCTCGGCAGGCACTTCCGGCAGTGCCTCCGGTGCGGCCTCAGCCACGGGAGCTTCCGGCGCTTGCTCAGGCTGTACTTCCGGTTCAGGTGCTTGCTCCGGGGCAACCGGTGCCGGGCCCTTGGCCACCTCCGGCTTGCGCTGGGGCACCTTCTCCGGGCGCGGGGCGCGCTTGCGGTTGCCGGCGATATCCAGCACAAAGAACAGGACAAGAAGGGCCAGGAGGCCGATTGAAATCCACTCTGCCGTCATAGTCTTACCATCTGTCTGAAAATGGGCGGGCGAAAAGAAAGCCGGTATTCTAGCAGACTGCCGGCACTAAGTGATGGGGGCTCCGATTATCCCCTGCTGCGGGCTTTCCGGTAACATATCGGCCCGAACCTGATCACCGTTTCACCCACCGGAGCAGCTCCATGGCCAAGCGCAGACCACCCCAACGCACACCCACCCCGGGCGCCGCCAAGGCCGGCGGACAGGGCGAGTTGCGCATTATCGGTGGCGACTGGCGCAGCCGAAAGCTCCGCTTTCCGGATGCCGGCGGCGTGCGCCCCAGCCCGGCCCGAACCCGCGAAACCCTGTTCAACTGGCTGAATTTCCACCTGGCCGGCAGCGATTGCCTGGACCTGTTCGCCGGCTCTGGCGCGCTGGGCCTGGAAGCCTTGTCCCGGGGTGCCGCAAAGGCAACCCTGGTGGACCATACCCCGGCACTGGCTACAGCCCTGCGAGATAACCTGCGGCTGTTGAAGTCCGAAAACGGCGAAGTGGTCTGCCAGGACGTGGAAGGTTACCTGCGCAGCCCGAACCGACCGCCGTTCAACATTATCTTCATGGACCCCCCCTTCCGGCAGGGCTGGCTGGCGCGACTGCTGCCACTGATCGCCAATGGCCCCTGGGTGAAACCAGGTAGCTGGGTGTATGTAGAGCACGAAAGCGAACTGACCGGGCTATCGGTACCCGAAGGCTGGCAGTTGCACCGCCAGAAAACCGCCGGACAGGTAACCTATAACCTTTACCGGGTAGCGCCGGAAGCCGACCAGGACTAACTGGTCAGCTACAAAAAAGCCGGAAGGGGGGGAATCCCGTCCGGCTTTTTGCATCTGCGGCCAATCAGGCCATCGGGCGCAGCGAATAGGCCCGCAGGTGCGCCGCAAACTCTTCCAGGTAACGGATACCGCTGGTTTCCGCTTCCTTGCACCAGTCCATCAGCGCCTGCAGCTTGTCCTGGGGCTTAAGGCCCCGCTGGCGCCACAGGGCCTGGAGTTCGTGGCTCTTGTCGTAGATCAGCTTGAGCATTTCATGGCGTTCGAGCACCGAATCCAGCGTTTCTTTCTCTCGGGGATGGATCAGCGACACCTCCCGGGACAGCAAGCGCTTGAGCTTGCGGTAGCGGGGGCGGATTTCGTCGTCCATCAGGGACTTCTGCTGGCGCAGTACCGGCTCCATCACCCGCTTGCGATACTGGCGCATGATATCGAACCGGCTGTTGGTGATGGCCTGCACGGTTTCCACATCCATTTCCTGCTTGCCCGGCACATAGTGGGCAATGGGCCGGTAGCCCTTGGGCTTGGCCAGGCCGAATAGCTGGAACAGGCGGATGTAACCCCAGCCAATGTCGATCTCATACCAGCGACGGGATAACTTGGCGGAATTCGGATAGGTGTGGTGGTTGTTGTGCAGTTCTTCACCGCCAATCAGGATCCCCCAGGGGGAGATATTGCGGGCGTTGTCGGCACACTCGAAGTTGCGGTAACCCATGTAGTGGCCGATACCGTTAACCACTCCGGCGGCCCAGAGCGGAATCCACATCATCTGCACGGCCCAGATCCAGATACCATTAACCCCGAACAGCAGCAGGTTGATGACGGCCAGCAGGGCAATGCCACCCATTTTATAGGGAGTGTAGACCTTGCGTTCGATCCAGTCTTCCGGGGTACGCTGGCCGTAACGTTCCAGGTTTTCCGGGGTTGCCGACTGGGCGTAGAGCTCCGCACCTTCAAACAGAACCTTGCGAATACCCAGAACCACCGGGCTGTGAGGGTCTTCCTCGGTCTCGCACTTGGCGTGGTGCTTGCGATGGATGGCAGTCCATTCCTTGGTATTCTGGGCAGTGGTCAGCCACAGCCAGAAACGGAAAAAATGCTTGAGCACCGGATGCAGGTCCAGCGCATTGTGGGCCGAGTGGCGGTGCAGATACAGGGTTACACTGACGATGGTGATGTGCGCCATCACCAGGGTAACAGCGATCAGCTGCCACGCGGAGAGGTCCAGGAGACCGTTAAACCACATAAAATATCCTCAAAAATCAATCAACTTCGACAAGGCGATACTGCGGAGGTTTTCGCTGGTACTCGAAGGGGAAGTTACCTCGTCACTTTAGCGTACACTTGTACGCAACAACAACCGGGTTTGGCGCCATTTTTGTTACTGATTACACTTGGCGGCCGAGAAACCTGTTATCCGCGGAGGCCCCGTGCCTGAGTTACCGGAAGTTGAAACCACCCGCCAGGGCATTGCACCCCATTGTGAAGGCCAGACTGTGACCGGGGTATTAATCCGCAACCCCAGCCTGCGCTGGCCTGTACCGGATGACCTGCCCGAGAAACTGCTGAACCAGGTTATCCGGGCAGTGGACCGCCGGGCCAAGTATCTGTTCCTGCACCTGGATGCCGGCACCGTGATTGTCCACCTGGGCATGTCCGGCAGCCTGCGGGTGATTACCGACGACAGCCCCGCTGCCACCCACGACCACGTGGAGATTGCCCTGGGCAACGGCCGCACCCTGCGCTTCAACGACCCCCGCCGCTTCGGCTGCTGGCTCTGGGCCGATGACTGCTCCGAACATCCGCTGATCCGAGACCTGGGGCCGGAGCCGCTGTCAGATACATTCAACGGACCCTGGTTGTTCCGGCTGTCCCGGGGCAAGCAAACGCCCATCAAGTCTTTCATTATGGACAACCACATTGTGGTCGGCGTGGGTAACATTTACGCCAATGAAGCCCTGTTCAAAGCCAGCATCCACCCGAAACGGAAAGCCGGCCGTATTTCCCTGGATCGTTACCACAAACTGGCTGAAGCCATTCGCGAAACCCTGAGCGCAGCCATTCTGATGGGCGGCACCACCCTGCGCGACTTCGTGAACAGCGACGGCAAACCCGGTTACTTTGCGCAGTCCCTGCTGGTGTACGGTCGCGGCGGCACCCCCTGCCCCGAATGTGCCACCACCCTGAAAGAGATCCGCATGAACAACCGCAGCACTGTCTATTGCCCCCGCTGCCAGCGCTAGCCAACCGCCAGAGTTGCCAACCGGATATCGAAAAATCGTTTGAAATTGGGGCAATATGATTCATAGTTAACAGAGTATTAACAGGAGAGAATAACGATGACCCGCAAGATTTCCCGCACCCTGATGGCCACGGTTGCAGCCTGTCTGCTCGCCTTTTCTTCTCTGGGTCATGCCAGGGCGATTGACGAAAGCCCGTCGGCGCTGGCCATGACCACCGACGCCGTGCTTCTGCGCCCGGTTCTGCTGGCCACCACCATCGTGGGCAGCGCGGTGTATCTGGTCTCTCTGCCGTTCTCTGCCCTGGGCGGTAATGCCGGTGAAGCTGGCGAAGTCCTGGTTGTCGGCCCGGCCAAGGCCACCTTTGTACGCTGCCTGGGCTGCTCCCGCAGTGGCCGCAAGGCGGAAACCGTGGAGCAGTCCGAAGACTGATCCCGGGCATTCGTCCGTAGAATCCCGGCTTGTCAGAGGCCGGAAACTGAGGCAGCCTGAAGCAAATTCTTCAGGCTGTTTTTGTTTATGGTGGATTGGTCAACCCTCGATACCGTGTTCCTGGATATGGACGGAACACTGCTGGATCTGCACTTCGACTCGCACTTCTGGCTCGAACACCTGCCCCGGCGCTATGCCGAACAGTACGACCTGCACCCGCAACAGGCCAAAGACCAGCTGCTGGCCATGATCATGGCCGAGCGCGGTTCCCTGAACTGGTATTGCACCGACTACTGGAGCGAACGGCTGTCGGTTGATATCAACCAGCTGAAAGCGGAGGTCAGTGACCGCATCGGCTACCGTCCCCACGTGCCGGACTTTCTGGCCTCCCTGCGCAAGGCCGGCCTGCACTCGGTGATCGTTACCAACTGCCACCCGGATCCCCTGGCACTGAAACTCAGCCGCACCGGACTGGACCGCCACGTGGATGCCATCGTATCCAGCCATGAACTGGGCAAACCCAAGGAAGACCGGGCGTTCTGGAGTGACCTGGCCAGGCGGGTTCCCTACCGCCAGGAGCGCACCCTGATGGTGGACGACAGCTTCCCGGTACTGGAAAGTGCCCGGGATGCCGGTATCGGCCAGTGCCTCGCGATCCTGGCACCGGACAGCACCCAGGCCCCGGCGACCAGGCACCCGGAAATACCGGGCATCCGTCACTTCGACGAGGTCCTGCCAACGCTGCAAGCCCGCCCGCCACTGCCATCGCAATGACAGGCCGGTTATAATCCGCACAGTTATCCATAGGTCAGGACAACCTGGCCTGCCAGGTGGGGAGATATGGCAGCAACAAACACCGAAGACCCGAAAGTAAGGCTCGACAAGTGGCTCTGGGCCGCGCGCTTCTACAAAACCCGCGCGCTGGCAAAGGAAGCCATTGAGGGCGGCAAGGTGCACTACAACAGCCAGCGCACCAAGCCCGGCAAGATTGTGGAAACCGGCGCCAGGGTCTCCCTGCGCCTGGGCTGGCAGGAAAAAATTGTGGTGGTGGACGACATCAGTGACCGGCGCCGGGGCGCACCGGAAGCGCAGAAGCTGTACCACGAAACCGACGACAGCGTAAAAAAGCGCGAAGACCTGGCCTGGCAGCGCAAGACCATGCAGGCCGCCCAGCTGCCGCCGGCCCGGCGCCCGAGCAAGAAAGACCGCCGGGATATCCAGCGCTTCCGGGACCAGAACGGCCTTTAGAACCGGCTCGCCCAGCCTGGTTTCAGGCACTGCCCCGCAACTTACATCCTTACAGGCATCACCAGTGAATCAACAGACAGTTTCAGGAGACATCATGGCTTCCCAGGATCAGTTCCAGCGTTTTATCTTCGAGCACAGCCAGGTGCGGGGAGCCTGGGTACAACTGGGCGACAGCTTCCGTGAAATCATCAACCAGGCCCCGTACCCGGATTCCGTACGCCAGCTGCTGGGCGAATCCCTGGTAGCCAGCGTATTGATGAGCAGCACCCTGAAGTTCGAGGGCACCCTGTCACTGCAGGCAGCCGGTGAAGGCGCCCTGCGCACCCTGATGGCCGAATGCAGCCACGACCGCAAGATCCGCGGCCTGGCCCGCTTTGACGAACAGGCCATGAGCGGCGAGACCCTGCACGAGCTGCTGGGCCAGAGCCGGATGGCGATTACCATTACCCCGGAAAAGGGCCAGCGCTACCAGGGCGTGGTGCCACGGGAAGCAGACAACCTGGCCGGCTGCCTGGAAGAATACTTCGAGCGCTCCGAGCAGATTGCCACCAGCCTGTTCCTGTTTGCCGATGGCGATACCGCTGCCGGCCTGCTACTGCAGCGCCTTCCCGGCCACACCGAGGAAGACGATGACCTGTGGAACCGGGTAAACCACCTGGCGCGCACCGTAGAAGCGGAAGAGCTGCTGAAACTGGACAGTGAAACCCTGCTGCACCGCCTGTTCCACGAGGAAACCGTGCGCCTGTACGAGCCGGAGCCGGTGGAATTCCGTTGCAGCTGTTCCCGCGAACGTACCCTGGCGGCGCTCGAATCGATCGGCAAGGAAGAGTGCTACAGCATTCTGGACGAACAGGGCAGCATCGACATGGACTGCCAGTTCTGCCACGCAAACTATCGCTTCAATAGAAATGACATTGATCACCTTTTCACCGGTCATACGCTACACTGACAACTCTTTAACATTGCCCGGAAGCCGCCAGTGGCGCGGTTTTCAGGGCAGTCGTTTTTTATCGGCGTCTCTGGCATAATAGCGCGCCTGAATTGACCCGATTGTTCAGAATTCCGCCAGTGTTCGGGGGCAAGGACTGGGCAATCACGAAGACATCCCGAGGGCGAGGTCGAAGTGAGCAACACTTATAGTGATCTGAGTACAGCAAGACTGGTTGAAGCAGCACTGGCACGGCAGGAAGGCCAGCTTGCGGCAAACGGTTCCCTGGTGGTTACCACCGGCGAGCGCACCGGCCGGTCTCCCATGGACCGTTTTATCGTTGAGGAGCCCAGCACCTCCGACGACATCCACTGGGGCCCGATCAACCGCCCGTTCGATGCTGAAAAGTTCGATGCTCTGTGGGATCGCGTTGAAGCCTATATCGCTGAAAAAGACCGCTTCGTCTCTCACGTTCACGTTGGTTCCGACCCGGAACATTACCTGCCGGTGAAAATGACCACCGAAACTGCGTGGCAGAACCTGTTCGGCCGCAACCTGTTCATCCGCCCGGACGCCTACAACCCGGCCGACAAGCAGGAATGGCAGATCCTCAACGCCGCCAACTTCGAATGCGTGCCCGAGCGTGACGGCACCAACTCCAACGGCTGCGTTATCCTCAACTTTGCCAAGCGCAAGGTCCTGCTGGCCGGTATGCACTACGCCGGTGAGATGAAGAAAGCCATGTTCTCGGTGCAGAACTTCCTGCTGCCGGAGAAAGACGTACTGCCGATGCATTGCTCCGCCAACGTGAGCGAAACCGGCGAAACCTGCCTGTTCTTCGGCCTGTCCGGCACCGGCAAGACCACCCTGTCTGCCGATCCGCACCGCTACCTGATTGGTGATGACGAGCACGGCTGGGGCCCCGGCACTGTCTTCAACATCGAAGGCGGTTGCTACGCCAAGTGCATCGACCTGAGCCAGAAGAACGAGCCGATCATCTGGGACGCCATCCGTTTCGGCGCCATCGTCGAGAACGTGATGATCGACCCGGAAACCCGCGAGCCGGATTACACCGACGTTTCCCTGACCGAAAACTCCCGCTGTGCCTACCCGCTGGAGCACGTCGAGAAGCGCGTGATCGAGAACCGTGCCGGTGAACCGTTGCACATCATCTTCCTGACCTGCGACATGACCGGCGTTCTGCCTCCGGTATCGGTACTGAGCCGCGAAGCCGCTGCGTACCACTTCCTGAGTGGTTACACCGCGCTGGTGGGCTCCACCGAAATGGGCTCTTCCTCCAAGCTCAAGTCCACCTTCTCTACCTGCTTCGGCGCACCGTTCTTCCCGCGCCCGGCCGGCGTTTACGCCGAGCTGCTGATGAAGCGTATTGACGAGTTCGGCAGCAAGGTATTCCTGGTCAACACCGGCTGGACCGGTGGTCCTTACGGTGAAGGCAAGCGTTTCAGCATCCCGACCACCCGTGCCATCATCGCTGCCATCCAGAACGGCGACCTGGACGACGTGGAAACCGAGCACCTGGACGCCCTGAACCTGGACGTGCCCAGGCACATCCCGGGTGTCGAGACCGAACTGCTGAACCCGCGCAACACCTGGACCAGCCCGGAGTACTACGACGGCAAGGCCCAGGAGCTGATTGGCCAGTTCGTAGAGAACTTCAAGAAGTTCGACGTGGCAGACACCATCGTCGAAGCCGGCCCGAAACTCGCCTGAGTGTCACCGGCCTGAAAAAAAAGCGCCCTGCGAAAGCACGGCGCTTTTTTTGTATCGGTGGTTTTTGAGCCAGGCCGCCGGAAGCGGCCTCCATGCTCAGTTCGCGTAGAACAGCAGCGGCACAAACGCCACCAGTACCAGCGAGATACCCATGGCAATCAGCGGCATGATGATGCGCTCATGGCGCTGGTAGAAAGTACCGCCTTCCTGCTGCGCCGCCAGCACTTCCGCTTCGCCCACCACCTGCCGGGTGAGTAGGTGGTTCAGGGCCACCGGCGGGCTCAGGTAACCCAGCTCGAACGCCACCAGGGTCACCATCCAGAAGTGCACCGGATGAATACCACTGGAGTAGGCAATGGTTGCCACCGTGGCGGTCACCAGGATCACGGCACCGAAGGCATCCATGATCATGCCCAGAATCACCAGGATCACCACCATCAGCAACATCGCAGACCAGGCACTGTCGAACGCCTGCGGGAAGGCTTCCATGATATGGGAGCGTTCGATCACCCCGCCAATACTCACGGACAGCCCCAGCAGCAACAACAAGGCACCGATTTCGGCGGTGGTGTCGTTGGTGGCTCCCCGAATGCTGGTTTCCAGGCCCTGATACTCCGTGTCGCCGGCCGTGTCGTCCTGCCGGCGTTTGCGACTGAAGTGCTCGTACACCAGGATGGCCAGCATGATCACCGGCAGCAGGCGTGGTGCGGAGAATTCATCCATCTTCACATCCAGCGCCAGGCGATAGAACAGCACCACGGCAATGATCACCAGCACATAGGGCACCAGCGGCCGCAAGGCCAGCACCGAGGCCGGCATGGCATCGGTCACCGGGGCCAGGTTGAACTGGCTCTGGCGGTTCACCGTAACCGCCACCAGGCTGAACATGGTCGCCGTCAGCACAAACACCCAGATGCCCCAGCCGAAGAGTTCGTCGGTGGTCACTTCCCGGTTCAGGTAGGCAATCACCACCACCAGCAGGCAGGGGCGCAGCACCACACCCAGGGAGCCGGACATCGCCGTGGCCGCCAGCGCCAGGTGGCGCCGGGCACCAGCCGCCCGCAGTTCGCTGTAGATCACCGCACCGGCGGCGATCACGAAAATGCCCGAGGCGCCGGTATAGGCCGTGGGCACTGCTGCCACCAGCACGGCAACGACGGCCAGCAGCTCCGGCGGCATGCGCCAGGGCCGGAACACGTTGAACACCAGTGTCGCCAGCCGGGTCTGCTTGAGCATCATGCCCACCCAAACGTACAACCCCACGTTCAGGAACATGTCGGCCAGCTCCATCATCTTGCCCAGGTAAATACCGATGCCCGAGGAGTGGCCAATCATCGCGAAATAAGTGCCGGAAATCAGGCACATCACTGTGTAGAGCGGTACCGACAGGAAGGCCTGGCCCAGGCTGCCGCCGGCGGACAGGCCATCCGGCACCCGGAACAGACGGTACAGGCTGGCCAGGGTGAGACAGCCGAAGCCGATGATCCAGAAGTTGTGCAGCAACAACTCCTCGCCCGACACTGCGGTACTGCTGGCCAGGGTGGATTGCCGGAAAATCAGGCTGGAACCCAGCAACATGGCATTGGCGATGGTTTGCAGGGTCATGGAGACGGTGTAGTCAAGGCGGGTTTCCATGGCCCGCATGGCAATATGGTGGCGGGTCAGGGTTGCGGTGACGGCACAGAGCATCACCAGGATCACCAGTATGTAGCGCTGGGCACTGAGCCCGAAGGCAATCAGGTCGGCCACGAACAGCTCAACGGCGCGGTAGGCCTTTACCCCGGCAGTCAGCTGGCCCTGCAAGGACTCATAGCTGGCGTGGGCCGAGCGGCAATCCGCTACCGAACGCTCAATCGCCAGGCGCACATCGGCCGGGTCTTTTTCTACGGTACCCAGCAGGGCGGCCATGGGATCATCCGCCGGGGCTTCCCTGGCCATTTCCTCGGCCACCGCGGCCTCGATATCCCGGTTGGCATCACACTCCGGCTTGGCCGGATCCATCCGGAGCTTGTAGTAGCCGCTCCAGAGCTGCTCCCCGCCCCGGAGCATCTGGTTGTGAATATCACTGCTGGTGGAAAACAGCACCACTGCCAGCAGCAACAGGCAAGCCGGCAAGGAGGAAAACCATTCCAGCCCGGTACGACGAAAACCACTCGGGGCCATAACTACCTACTCCGGGAATTGGGGGTTACAACAGATCATCCAGATCCATGGTTTCGGTCGGCGCCTGCTGGTCATCCCAGAAGCTGCCGAACTGCCCCATCGGGGTACGATGGCCGGTATTTTCTACCCAGAGCCGGTCAGACATAGCCACCAGCATGTTGGTGGCCATGGCATCGACAAAGCGCCACTCTTCGTTGGCATCGTCGTTTTTCAGGGACTCGGCGTGGTCACGGATAACCGCCTTCACCAGGGCTTCGTCACCCTTATTGCCCGCGGCAATGGCCTGGAACACGTGGCCAAGGCGCACGCCGGCCTGCTTGCCCTGTTCGCTGGCAATGGCCAGGCGCTCCAGCGGAACTTCACCCTCGGGCCTGGTCCCGGGAATCATGGCCCAGACAGTTGCCCTCAGGCCCATGGGGGCACCCCACCACTTCTTGTTATCCAGGCACTGGGTAGCCCGCCCCACCACAGAGCCGATGTTGAAGGGCACGCCGATTGAAGAAGTAGCCTGGATCTGGGCATTCAGGGCCTGCAGTCCGGACAGCAAGCCGGCCATGTAGATGAATTCATCCATGTCATCGTCAAAATCCGGGCACTCGGTTTCTTCCGGGTTTCCATAGTAGGCGTTGTGGTGCTGCCAGGCCCGGTGATAGCGCTTGGCCGCGAGGGTATGGGCGCGCTTCTGGCGGATAAAGGCATCTTCAGCGGCGGTCCCATCCATGCCGTGCATGGCCGCAAGGCCCGCCAGCTCATGTTCCATGGCCTGCTCTTCGGCGCAGCTGCCGGACGACAGATACAGCATCACCGCCAGCTGGTCCGGCTCGCTGGTCACCCGGCCGAACGACATCAGCAGCGGCGCCGTGGCCTCGCTCATGGCACAGCCCATGGCCAGGTCTTCAGATTCCATCAGGTAGGGCACGGTATGGTTCCGGGAAAACCCCTGCATTACATCGCCGGTGGTCTTGTAGATCATGTGGTTCACCACGCCACAGCCACTCAGGGCGACGCTGGCCGCAACCGCTGCAGCAAAGCCGCGCAGGCGTTTGCCACAGGCCAGGGAGGTCCGGAAGTCTTTCATAACATTCGTGTCCTTTTTTATTTTTTCGAACATATCGTTACACGCCGGGGTTTGCACATTGGCCCCGAAGCCACTATAGATTGCTTCAACCGCCGGCACGGTCGGCGGTCTGGAGCAAAAAACAACAAACAGAACCAAGAACAGGAGTTTTCGATGCGTAAACCTGAACTAGCTGCCGCGATTGCCGACCAGACCGGCCTTACCCGCGAAAAAGCCAGCGACGTTATCAGTGCCTTTACCAACCAGATTTCCGCCGCCACAGCCAAGGGTGATGACGTTACCCTGATCGGCTTCGGCACTTTCAATGTCCGCAAGCGGGAAGCCCGCACCGGCCGCAACCCGCAGACCGGAGCCAGCATTGAAATTCCGGCCAGCAAGACCGTTGGCTTCAAGGCCGGCAAAGCCCTGAAAGACGCCATCCGCTGACCAGCAAGGCCCGCAGCTATGCGGGCCTGTTACCTTCCCTGCCCTGGCTGATCAGGACGCACATTCCGAACGGGCACCGTCTACCCGGCACCGGATCGCCTTCATCAACTTGATCGCACGCTCGTCATACACTCCGTCTTCCAGCAGCGATAAGCGAACCTGGCGCAGCATCTTGTCGTACTCGGCTACGTCTTTTGCCGGCGGGTGCATCCATACGTTATCCGGAATACCGGACTCGGCTTCGGCGATGATCGCGTAGGCTTCATCCAGTCGCTTGATGGCCTGGTCCCGCACCATCTGGCCCGCTTCATCCGGGAACCGGTCCCGGTGGATGATCACCTGGAAGTTCATATACGCCAGCGCATACTTGAACACGCCGCCCTTTTCACCCACGCCCTTATACAGTTCCAGGGGCTGGTAAGCCACGGCCGGGGCATAGGCCAGGTCGACGCTGCCGTTATTGAATTTGCCGGCAAAGTTGGCGGAGTTCGAGCCCACCACGGAAGCACCTACGTGGCGCACCATGCGCACAGACGCGGAGTCATAGTCCAGGGTGGCGATTCGCTTGCCCTGCAGCTTCTCTACTGAATCGACGTTGCGGTCACGGGTGTGCAGGTAAATGGCACCACCGGGGAACACGCCAGCCACTTCGTAGGGACCATCCACCAGGAAGGGGCGCGCCTTGGGCTGGCTCAGGGTGTTGTACAGCAGGCGCATTTCCTCTTCGCCCGGCACGGCACCCATAGCTTCAAGGCTGCCGGTGAACTTGTTGAACTCCCGGGCGCGGGTGCCGGTGAGCAGCACGGCATCGCACTGGCCGGCCTTGAAATCCTCGGCCGCTACCTTTTCATCGGTGTAGGCGCGCAGGTCAAGCTTGATGCCCTGTTGCAGGGCAACCGGCTGAAACTCCTTGGTAATGGCAAACAGGGGGCCATTGGCACCCACCGGGTCAAACACACAGAAGCTGCGTTCGATAATCTCGGACTGGGCATGGGCAAGGGCGGGCACAACAAGGCTGGCGCTCAGGGCAGCAGCCGCCACCACCCGACGGGAAAGGCTGGATAACTTCACGGGTTCACTCCTGATTATTATTCTCTGGCGCGCGCTGCAGTCAGGCAGCCGCAGCTCGTGTCCTGGGACAACCATAAGGGGTCACCCCATAGGATACGTTGGCTCGGGTGCCTGTTATCAAGGGTTTTTCAGCAACAGGAAGGATTCTGTGACAGTGTCGACAGAGGCCGGACAACCTCTGCCGCACTTTCAGGACAGGCGGGTCAGGCCGGGTCGGCCCAGGCCGTTCTTCCGGCCACCAGCGTGAGCCGGACCCGGCCAGGCAATTCGCGGTCCAGTACCGGCGCGTGCCGGCCGGCGGAGACCAGGGTCTGCACTGACGGCTGCCAGGGCTGCTCCGGCGCGAACACGCACAGGTCTGCCGCCTCACCTTCCGCCAGCCGCGCGGTTCGACCCAGCACCGAGGCCGGGCCGGCGGTCAGTGCGTTCAGCAGCCGGGCGCGCTCCAGCTCGCCCCGAGCGACCAGTTCCAGGCCCAGCGGCAGCACGCTTTCGATGCTGGACAGTCCCGGCTCGGTAGCCGGCAGCGGTGCCTGCTTGGCAGCGCTGTCGTGGGGCTGGTGCTGGCTGACGATGGCATCAATCACGCCATCCCGAACACCGGCCACCAGCGCCTGCCGGTCGGCTTCGGAGCGCAGCGGCGGGCGCACGTGGAAACGGCTGTCAAAACCGGCCAGGGCCTCTTCAGTGAAACTCAGCTGATGCATGGCCACGTCGGCCGTGACCTGAATCCCGCGCTTGCGGGCATCCGCCAGCATTTGCACACTCCGGCCCGAGGACAGCTGGCTCAGGTGCAGTTTCACACCGGTTTCTTCCGCCAGCAGCAGCATTTCCATCACCGCCGCGGTTTCCGCCACTTCCGGAATACCCAACAGACCCAGGCGGGTAGCCACCTGGCCATCGTGGGAATAACCATCAGCCGCCAGGGCCTGGTTTTCCGGGCTGAACATCACGGTCAGGCCGAAGGTCTGGGCATAGGCCATGCAACGGCGCAGGATCCGGGCATTGCGCACACCCCGGGAACCATTGCCCACCGCCACACAACCGGCATTTTTCAGGCCCGCCATGTCACTCAGCATTTCACCGTCGAGGCCCCGGGTGATGGCGCCCACCGGCAGTACCCGGACCGAGCCGCGCGAGTCTGCGCCTTCGCGGATCAGGTGGGTTACCGCACTGGAGTCGTTAACCGGCGAGGTTTCCGGCGAGGCACACACGGTGGTGAAGCCACCATGGGCCGCGGCCCGGGTTTCCGAGGCGATGTTGCCCTTCTGGCCGTTGCCCGGCTCCCTCAGGTTGCAGCACAGATCAATAAAGCCCGGCGCGATTACGCAGCCACTGGCATCAAACTCCCGGTCCGCGCTGGCGCTTACCGCAGCGCTGCCGAGGGCCTCGATCCTGCCATTGCGAACCAGCAGGCCGGGGTTGTCGGTTTCGGTGCCGGAACCGTCGAACAGGGTGCCACCGGTAATTTTCAGACTGTCATTGTGCTGGTGGCTCATGCCCGGGCTCCCTCGTGATCACTGTGTTTCTGCTGTCGTTCGGCCACCTGGCCGCCCATGGCCATGGACATCACCGCCATGCGGATGGCGATACCGTTGGTCACCTGGTTGAGGATGACCGATTGCGGGCCGTCGGCCACCGCTGATTCAATCTCGACGCCCCGGTTGATGGGCCCCGGGTGCATCACAATGCAGTCCGGCTTTGCCAGTGCAAGCTTGTCCTGGTTCAGTCCGTACAGCCGGTAGAACTCCCGCTCGCTGGGCAGCAGCGCCCCTTCCATACGTTCTTTTTGCAGCCGCAGCATGATCACCACGTCCAGGTCCTGCATGCCCCGGGCCATGTCGTATTCCACGGTGCAGCCCAGGTCTTCCACGTCTCTGGGCAGCAGGGTGCCCGGTGCAATCACCCGCACTTCCCCGGCGCCCAGTACGTTCAGGGCACGGATCTGGGAACGGGCCACCCGGGAGTGCAGCACATCGCCAACGATGGCCACTTTCAGGCCTTCGAAGCTGCCCTTGTGCTGGCGAATGGTCAGCATGTCGAGCATGGCCTGGGTCGGATGGGCATGGCGGCCGTCGCCGGCGTTGATGATGGCCACGCCCGGGGTCACGCTTTCGGCAATAAAGTGCGGCGCGCCGCTCTGGGAATGGCGCACCACAAACATGTCGCTGGCCATGGCTTCCAGGTTGAGCAGGGTGTCAGACAAGGACTCGCCCTTGGAGGTGGCGGAGGTATTGATATCCAGGTTCAGCACGTCGGCGGACAACCGCTTGGCCGCCAGCTCGAAGGTGCTGCGGGTGCGGGTACTGGATTCGAAGAACAGGTTAACCACCGTGCGGCCCCGCAGCAGGGGCACTTTCTTGATCCGCCGCTCGCCTACTTCGATGAACGAGTCGGCGGTGTCGAGGATGCCCGTAAGCAGTTCGCGGCCCAGGCCATCCAGGGTGAGGAAATGCCGCAACTGACCGTCCCGGGTCAGCTGCAAGTGGTTCGGGGAGGGGTCGTTCGCGGTCATGGCTCGCCTGTTGTCTGGTGGGGAGTATTACTGCCCGGTTTCCTGGAATTCAATGCGCAGCGGATCAGGGCCGCGCAGTTTTACTCGCTGATGGGCGTCCAGCGCAAGTGCCTTGCCGGTGACATCCGGCTGTACCGGCAATTCCCGGGCGCCCAGGTCAATCAGTGTGGCCAGTATGATACTTGCCGGACGGCCGTAATCGAAGATCTCGTTCATGGCTGCCCGTATGGTTCGACCACTCATGATCACGTCATCAATCAGGATGATGTCGCGGCCTTCGGTATCGAAAGGCAGGCTGGAAGGCGCTACCTTGGGGTTCAGGCCAATGCGGCTGAAATCGTCCCGGTAGAAGGAAATATCCAGCTCGCCATAGGGCTCGGCCAGGCCCAGGCGCTTGCTCATCACATCCGCCAGCCACACGCCGCCGGTACGGATGCCGATCAGCGCCGGGTTGTCGACGCCACGATCTGCCAGAATCCGGCGCAGGCCGGTTTCCAGTTCATCCAGCAGCTGGTTGATATCAAGCAATGCGGTCATTGATGCCTCGTCAGTCAGGTTTGCCGGTCTGCTCCCGGCACCAGGTTTCCAGAATCAGTACGGCGGCCCGGTCGTCCACCCCGTGGCGGCCGAAATCCCGGCTGCCGCCGGCGGCCATCACATCGCCCTTGGCTTCGAAGCTGGTCAGCCGCTCATCGACCATCTCTACCGGCACATGGTAGCGGCCGTGCAGGCGCTTGCCGAACTTGCGGGCCCGGGCACACATGTCGTTCTCGGTGTCGTCCATATTCAAAGGCAGGCCCACCACCACGACATCCGGCTGCCAGTCTGCCAGCAGTTTCTCGACCTGCTGCCAGTCCGGAATGCCGTCACGGGCCGGGATCATAGCCAGCGGCTGGCCGGTGCCAAGCAGCTCCTGGCCGCTTGCCACACCAATGCGGCGGGTGCCGAAGTCAAACGCCAGGATTCTGCGGTTACCGGTCTCAGGCATGGCCCACCGAATCGCTGAGCTGGTTCAGGTCTATGCCGATCAGTTTCAACACCGCCTCGTAACGTTTTTCCACCGGGGTGCGGAACAGGATGTCGGTGCTGGCCGGGCAGGTCAGCCAGGCATTGCTGCCCAGCTCTTCCTCCAGCTGGCCTTCACCCCAGCCGGAATAACCCAGCGCCACCAGAAACTCTTCCGGCCCTTCGTTGCGGCCGATGCCTTCCAGGATGTCCCGGGAGGTGGTCAGCAGTACGTCGTCCGTCACCGTGGCGGTGTTCTGCCAGTGCTGCCCGGGAGAGTGCAGTACAAAGCCTCGCTCCGGCTGCACCGGGCCACCGGTAAATACCGGCAGGTCCAGCTCGCCACCGTGCATATCGAGCTGTTCAAGGATTTCACCCAGGTGAATGCCCAAGGGCTGGTTGATCATCAACCCGAGCGCACCCTCGGAGGAATGCTCGCACAGGTAGATCACGCCCCCGTGAAAATTGGGATCGGCCAGCCACGGCGACGCCACCAGGAAATGGTGCCGCAAACTTGCCTTGGTTTCCGTGCCGGTTGTCATCCGGATGTCAGCCCCCGCCTCTGGAACGACCAGGTTCGTATGATTTCCAGTTCGTCGACCTGCTCGCGCATGTCTTCCGGGAAGGGCGCAAACGGCGCTGCCATGCGCACAATCCGGATGGCGGCATCATCGAGTACCGTGCTGCCGGACGACTGGAGAATCGCCACTTGCTTGATTGTGCCATCTTTGCGCAGAGAAACCAGCATCCGCAGGTCACCATACAGGCCGGAACGGCGCGCTTCGTTGGGATAATTCATGTTGCCGACCCGGGTCACCTTGCTGACCCAGTTCTGCACGTACCAGGCGTTATCCGACTTGAGCGTGGACGCCGCAGTTACCCGCATGACCCTGGGGCGCCGGGCATAGGCCTGCTGCTGGGCGTCGAAGCGGGCTTCCAGGCTGGCAATTTCCAGGCTGCGCTCCATCAGGCTTTTGCGCTCGGCCCGGGGCAGCGGCTCCGGTTCTTCCCGGGTTTCCGGCTGCCGGACCTGCTGGCGGGCCTTGCTTTCGGTCTGCACCACGGCCCGCTCTTCCTGCGGATTGGGCTCTGCCGTGGTTGCCGGCTCCGGCTGGATTTCGGCCACCTCCGGCTGGCTGACCTCCGCCGGCTGCGGCGAGGTCATTTCCATGGCCTGCTCTTCAGTACCACTGCCCTTCTGGCTGGTCTGGGCCAGGAAATCGGCCTTCTCCGGCGCTTCCTCGTCGTCAAACTGCGACAGGGTGATTTCCATGGTCTGGGCAGAGCTGCGGGGCGGTTCCGGGGCGAAGGTAATGCCCAGCACAACGATGGCGTGAACCGCCAGCGCCATGAACAGGGTGAAGGAAAACCGGTCGAAATCGCTTACCTGAACTGCCATTACCTATCCTGATTCTGTGCCCGCATTACCGGTGCTGTTCAGCCCTGTGACAACCGGCGCTCCACGGCGTCCAGCAACATACCGGCAATATCGATGCCGAAGGCCGCGTCCAGTTCCCGGATGCAGGTGGGGCTGGTTACGTTGATTTCGGTGAGGTAGTCGCCAATCACATCCAGGCCCACAAACATCAGGCCCTTGGCCTTGATGACCGGTGCCACCCGGGCACAGATTTCACGATCCCTGGCGGTCAGTTCACGGCCCTCACCCCGGCCGCCGGCGGCCAGGTTGCCGCGATTCTCGCCTTGCGAAGGAATGCGCGCAAGGGCGTAGGGCACCGGCTCGCCGTCAATCAGCAGGATGCGCTTGTCACCGTCGGTGATTTCCGGAATGAATTTCTGGGCCATGGCCTGGTGCGCGCCATAGTTGGTCAGGGTTTCGATGATCACACCCAGGTTGGCGTCGTTTTCTTTAACGCGGAAGATCGAGCGACCACCCATGCCGTCTACCGGCTTCATGATGATGTCGCCGTGCTCGGCATAGAAATCCCGGAAACGCTGGGAGGAGCGGGTCACGATCAGCGGCGGTGTCAGGTCTTCAAACTGGGTGGCAAACAGCTTCTCGTTGCAATCCCGCAACGTGGCGGCCGGGTTGACCACCAGGGCACCCTGCTGTTCCGCCGCTTCCAGTATATAGGTGGCCATCAGGAACTCCCTGTCAACCGGGGGATCCTTGCGCATCAGGATCACATCCAGGTCGCCCAGTGCCGTGTCTTCAGCGGCACCGTAGCTGAACCAGTTTTCCGGATCGTTATGCACCGTCAGCTTGCGGGTATGGGCACGGGCCTGGCCACCGGCCAGGTACATATCCGGCAATTCCATGTACTCGATTTCCCAGCCCCGTTTCTGGGCCGCCAGCAACATGGCCAGTGAGCTGTCTTTCTTGAAATGGATATCCTCGATCGGATCCATCACGATCCCGAGCCGGATTGTCATAGAGTCTCCTGGAAAGTCGGTTGGGGAGCGGGAAGTTGCTCCGTCAAAAACACGAACCGGTATACAGAGCAAACCGGTGCAAGGTGCTATGCTGAAACCCTAGATGGTATTGTACCCGAGCCATAAATGCATCCGGATAAATCGCCACATCAATCCGTGACGCAGCGGGCAGAAGTACATTTGGTCACAAACTAATGCTTTTTATCCGGCCATCGATATTCTATAAATGTGCGGGGTTTATAGATCAACCTTAATGTTTGTGTTAAAACCCCGTTCGAAAATAACGACAGTCGCTAGAGCGCAAGGCAGTTGGACAATGGATGACAACTTCGAGAACTTGAAGATCATGGTGATCGACGACAGCAAGACCATTCGTCGCACCGCAGAAACCCTTCTGAAGAAAGTCGGTTGTGAGGTCATCACTGCCACTGACGGCTTTGACGCTCTGGCCAAGATTGCCGACTCCCAGCCGGACATCATCTTTGTTGACATCATGATGCCCCGCCTGGACGGCTACCAGACCTGCGCACTGATCAAGAACAATTCCTCTTTCAAGAAGACGCCGGTAATCATGCTTTCGAGCAAGGACGGCCTGTTCGACAAGGCTAAAGGCCGCATCGTAGGCTCCGACCAGTATCTGACCAAACCCTTCAGCAAGGATGAGCTGCTCAACACCATCCGCCAGTACATGCCGCAGGCGGAACAGTAAAACCTGCTGAACCCCCAGAACCATCGAGGAAACCATGGCCCGCATTCTGATTGTTGACGATTCGCCAACCGAAGTTAAGAAAATCTCCACCATCCTGGAAAAGCACAAGCACGAAGTGCTGACCGCAGACAACGGCGCCGACGGCGTAGCCAAGGCCCGCGCGGAAACTCCGGACCTGGTGCTGATGGACGTGGTCATGCCCGGCCTGAACGGCTTCCAGGCGACACGCCAGCTGACCCGCGCACCGGAAACCGCATCTATTCCTGTTGTGATCGTAACCACCAAGGATCAGGAAACTGACCGGGTGTGGGGAACCCGCCAAGGTGCCAAGGGTTACCTGGTCAAGCCAGTTAACGAAGACGACCTGATCAAGACAATCAACAGCCTGATTGCCTGATCCCTGACTTTGGAGTTCGCATGTCCGCCCAGGCCGCCCCTTTTGCTGTTCTGACGGATATCGCCCGGCGCAGCCGTTCCATGGCGGCCGGCCTGCCGGAGCAGGAAGAAGCCGTTGAACTGTGGAACGGCATCGGCTTCATCCTGGCCGGCGAGCACTACGTTGTCCCGATGGGGGAAGTCACAGAAATCCTGCACGTGCCCCGGTTTACCCACATTCCGGGCGTACGCCCGTTCCTGCTGGGCGCCGCCAACGTCCGGGGCCGGTTACTGCCGCTGGTTGACCTTGCCAACTTCTTCGACATCCCCCGCTCTTCACGGAATGCCCGTGAACGGCGGGTGCTGGTGGTTGAGCAGGGCGACGTGTTCAGTGGCTTGGTGGTCGACACCGTGCTGGGTATGCAGTATTTCGCAAAAGACAGTTTCAGGGCCAGCACCAGCGGTGTGCCCGAAAACGTTCAGCCGTTTGTGAACGGCGGCTACGAACGTAACGACGAAATCTGGAAAGTATTCTCTGCCGCCACCCTGGTGGAAGACGAACGCTTTCTTGATGTTGCACAGTGGTAAGGGTGATGGCACTGGCAGGCACATCACCCTGTCCATCTGAAGCCCGCTACACCAATATTGCCATTTCCAGAAGAAAGAGGCCGGGAGCCAGAAAATGAAAAACAGAGCCGGAAGACTCAGTACCGGACAGGGCGGCAACAAACTCGTTGCCGGCCTGATCGCAGCGCTGATTGCACTTACCGTCCTGCTCGTTGTGGTGCTGTTCATCATCAACAAGGACAGCCAGAACGATCAGCAATACATTGCCAACACTGCAGAAATGCGGGTGCTTTCCCAGGAGATTGCGAAGAACGCGACCGAGGCTGCCGGTGGTACCGCCGAAGCGTTCGACCAGTTGCGTCGCTCCCGGGACGAGTTCCAGCAACTCTGGACCAGTGTTACCGAAGGCAATCCGGAAACCGGCCTTCCGGCCAGTGAACTGGCACAACAGAGCGGTGTACAGCAGCACTGGAACAGTGTTCGCGAAAACGCCGACAGCATCCTGTCTACCCGGGAAGCGGTACTGGGCCTGCATGAAGTAGCCCGCACCCTGAACGAAACCATCCCGCAGCTGCAGGTGGAATACGACGATATCGTTCAGATCCTGCTGGATAACGGCGCACCCGCCGAGCAGATCTCCCTGGCCCAGCGCCAGTCCCTGCTGGCCGAGCGTATTGTCCGCTCCGTTAACAACGTACTGTCCGGTGACGAAGACGCCGTTATCGCCGCCGACCGTTTCGGCCGCGACGCCAGCCTGTTCGGCCGGGTACTCGAAGGCCAGCTCAACGGCAACCCGGCCATGGGCATCACCCGGGTCGCCGATGAAGACGCCATCTACGGCCTGGAAGCGGTTGACGAGCTGTTCGAATTCGTTTCCCAGAACGTTGACGCGATTCTTGAAGCCTCTCCCGACCTCTTCAAGGTTCGTACCGCTGCCAGCGACATCTTCCAGAACTCCGAAATCCTGCTGGCCGAGCTGTCGGTACTGGCTGACGGCTTTGGCTCCCAGTCCGGCTCCCGCCTGGTCAGCCCCACCCTGGCCTTCTTCATCCTGGCGGCCATGGTAGCGATTGTAGTGTTCATCGGCCTGGCCCTGTACCGCGATGCCCAGTCCCGACTGGCCACCACCCAGGAACAGAACGAGCAGAACCAGAACGCGATCCTGCGACTGCTGGACGAACTGGCCGACCTGGCCGATGGTGACCTGACCACCGAGGCCACGGTAACCGAGGACTTCACGGGTGCCATCGCCGACTCCATCAACTACGCGATCGACCAGATGCGCGGACTGGTACAGGCCATCCGGGGTACTGCTGTACGGGTAGCCGGTGCGGCCCAGGAAACCCAGGCCACAGCCATGCACCTGGCGGATGCTTCCGAGCACCAGGCCCAGGAAATTGCCGGCGCCTCTGCCGCGGTTAACGAGATGGCGGTGTCCATCGACCAGGTATCTTCCAACGCCGCGGAATCCTCAGCGGTTGCGGAGCGGTCGGTTGCGATCGCCAAGAAAGGCGCGGAAGTGGTACAGAACACCATCCGCGGCATGGACAACATCCGGGAGCAGATCCAGGAGACCTCCAAGCGGATCAAGCGTCTGGGTGAATCCTCCCAGGAAATCGGTGACATCGTATCCCTGATCAACGACATCGCCGACCAGACCAACATCCTGTCCCTGAACGCGGCAATCCAGGCCTCCATGGCCGGTGACGCGGGCCGGGGCTTCGCGGTGGTTGCGGACGAAGTTCAGCGCCTTGCGGAACGTTCCTCTGCGGCAACCAAGCAGATTGAAGCGCTGGTTAAGACGATCCAGTCTGACACCAACGAAGCGGTTATCTCCATGGAACACACCACCGCCGAGGTGGTCCGTGGTGCCCGTCTGGCCCAGGACGCGGGTATCGCCCTCGAGGAAATCGAGAACGTATCCATGTCCCTGGCGGAGCTGATCCAGAACATCTCCAACGCGGCACGCCAGCAATCGTCCTCTGCGGCGCACATTTCCAACACGATGAACGTTATCCAGGAAATCACCTCGCAGACCTCCTCCGGTACCAACGCCACGGCGAAGTCTATCGGTAACCTGGCTGAAATGGCGTCCGAGCTGCGGTCCTCCGTTGCCGGCTTCACCCTGCCGGATGAAGACCAGGCCGACCAGGAACAAGAGCAGGACAACGATATCCCGGTGGTCAGCTGATCACCGGCCCGGGGCAGATAACGGTTTATGGCTCAGATGCATAACCAGCTGTCAGCCGCCGAAGGGATCTGGGCACTGCGCCAGCTTCCGGATATGGACCAGGCGCAGTTCAACCAGTGGCAGACCCTGCTGGAACACCGTACCGGCATGACCCTGACGGCCGACCGCCGCTCCTTCCTGGAAACCAACCTGGGAATCCGGATGCGGGAAATCGGCTGCAGCAGCTACCAGGCCTACTACGAGAAAATCGTATCCGGCCCGGATGCCATCAGGGAATGGGCCACACTGGTGGACCGCCTGACCGTGCAGGAAACCCGGTTTTTCCGGGATGCCGATGCCTTCCGGCTGGTGGCCGATTACGTACTGACCCGGCCCCGGGAGCAACTGAGAAAGCGTGCACTGGAAGCCTGGAGTGTGGGCTGCTCCACCGGCGAGGAGCCCTACACCCTGGCGATGATTCTGAACGAATGCATGAACCAGCTGGCTCTGCAGCCCCTGTTCGGGGTAACCGGTTCGGACATCAGCCAGCCGGCCATCGAGAAGGCCAGGCTGGGCCAGTACAGCGCCCGCAAGTTGCTGGGTATGGATGAAGACCTGAAAGCCAGGTACTTCCGCCCTGCCGAAAGGAACACCGTAGAAATCGTGAACAGCATCCGTGAACGGGTGTGTTTTACCAGGCTCAACGTAATGGATCTGGGCAAGGCACCCATGCACGGCATGAACATTATCTTCTGCCAGAACCTGCTGATTTATTTCCGCCGCTGGCGTCGGCGGGACATTGTGAAAAGGCTAGCAGAGCGTCTGGCACCGGGGGGCTTACTGGTGCTTGGCCAGGGTGAACTGACCGATTGGCAGCCACCGGGCCTGCAGAGGGTTCCCTCGGAACATGTACTGGCGTGGATCAAGCGCCAGCCCGACGAAGAATAACCGGAGTGGTTATGGGCAATCACCATGACAGTATCGCCCTCGACTGGGTTCGGGGCGAAATACAGGACACGCTGACTCAAGGCCAGCATGCACTGGAAGCGTACGTCGAGAATCGCGACGACACCGCACGCCTGCGCTTCTGCCTGAACTACCTCCACCAGGTACACGGTACCCTGCAAATGGTGGAACTCTACGGTGCAGCCCTGCTCACCGAAGAGATGGAGAAACTGACCCAGGCCATTCTGAACGAATCCGTCACCAGCGTTGACGATGCCGTTGAAGTACTGATGCAGGCCATCCTGCAGCTGCCGCAATACCTGGAACACCTGGACAGCAGCCAGGACGATTTCCCGATGGTGCTGCTGCCCCTGCTGAACGACCTCCGGGCTGCCCGGGGCGATTCCCTGCTGTCTGATACCTCACTGTTCAAGCCTGACCTGACCCCCTCACAGCTGCAGGTCAGCGCCGCTGTTTCAGAACGCCTGCAAGATCCCAAGGTTCTCGGCCACCTGCGCAAACTGCGCCAGATGTACCAGTTTGCCCTGGCCGGCGTAGTGCGCGAGGAAAGCCTCTCAGCCCACTTCAACTACATGCAGAAGGTGCTCCAGCGCCTGATCCGCCTGTGCCAGAAAACCCCGAGGGGTGAGCTCTACAAAGCTGCCAGCGGCTTTATCGAAACACTCCAGGGCGGCGCCAACCCGGTCAACACTGCGGTCAAATCCCTGTTGCGGGAGCTGGACGCGGAAATCCGCAGGCTCACCGACGAACACAGCAGCATCCTGCAACAGCCGGTACCCGAAGCCCTGTTCAAGCACCTGCTGTACTACGTCGCCCGCGCCCGGGACCTGGAGATGCCTCAGGTCAGCGCCCTGCGCCAGGCCTACCAGCTGGATGATGCCCTGCCCTCAGACAGCGATGTCGACGCCGCCCGCACCCGGGTTTCCGGCCCGGGCCGGGATGCCATCCATTCGGTGGTGAGTGCGCTGAACGAAGAACTGGCTCGCCTGAAAGACCAGCTGGACCTGTTTGTCCGGGCCGAGCTGCGCCAGAACGACGAGCTGGAAGAACTGCTGCCGGGTATGCGCCAGGTAGCCAACACCCTGGCAGTGATCGGCCTGGGCATTCCGCGCAAAGTGGTTACTGACCAGATCGAACTGGTGGAAAAGCTCAGCACCCAGAGCGACACCGTTGACGACGGCACCCTGATGGATATCGCCGGTGCGCTGCTCTACGTCGAGGCCAGCCTGGCCGGACTGGACAGCGATCGCCACGAACCGGCAGCCACCGGCGACAACGAATTCCACCTTGGCTCCCAGGAACTGGGCGAGGCTAACGAAGCGCTGATCCGGGAATCCCGCAACACCCTGGAACAGGTCAAATCCTCGATTGTGAACTTTATCGCTTCCCAGTGGGATACCCGGGAAGTGGAACACGTTCCTGAGTTGCTGCACAGCATCCGCGGCGGCCTGTCGCTGGTGCCGCTGGAGCGTGTCGCCGACATGCTGGCCTCCGCCGAACGCTACGTAACCGACGTTCTGCTCAACGGCAAACAGGTACCGGACTGGAAACAGCTCGACACCCTGGCCGATGCGGTAACCAGCATTGAATACTACCTGGAGCGCCTGGCCGACGGCATCACCGAGAACGACGCTATCCTGCGCGTTGCCGAAGACAGCCTGGCCAGCCTGGGCTTCCCGGTCGGCCAGGAACCCACCTGGCAGCAAGCCGGAGAGGAACTCCAGCCGGACGAACTGCCGGTACTGGAGACCGGGGCGGCCGTCGAAGAGCCAGTCCAGGAAGCCAAGACCTCCGACCAGGACCTGGTCGACGACGAAATCCTTGGCATCTTCGTCGAAGAAGCCGAGGAAGTGCTGCAGACCATCCACGAGCATTACCCCCGTCTGCGCCAGAATTACGACGACCGCGATGCCCTGACCGAAGTGCGCCGGGCGTTCCACACCCTCAAGGGCAGTGGCCGCATGGTGGGAGCCACCTCCATTGGCGAGCTGGCCTGGTCTGTGGAAAACCTGCTGAACCGGGTGATCGACCAGACCCTCAAGCTCAATGACGACACCTTCGCCCTGATCGACGAGGTCAACGCACGCATTCCGTCCCTGATCCAGGAATTCCGCCGGGGTGATTACACCGGCGATGTTGATGGCCTGATCAGCCGGGCCGAAGCCCTGGCCACCACCCGCCGCACCGAAACCGGCACCGCAGAAACGGAAGTGGCCGAAGCAACCGAGACCGTCACTGAGGCCCCGGCCCCGGTCGCGGTTCTGGAACCCGAAGCGGAACCGGAACTGGCCCAGCCGGAGAGCACTGGTGAAACAGAGGCGGATGCCGACGACCTGATCGACGACGAAATCCTCGAGATCTTCGTTGAAGAAGCCGGCGAAGTTCTGGATACCATTCGCGAATACCTGCCGATGCTGCTGCGCCAGCACGACGATCGCAGTGCCCTGACCGAAGTACGCCGGGCCTTCCACACCCTCAAAGGCAGCGGCCGCATGGTTGGCGCCGGTGTGATCGGCGAACTGGCCTGGTCTGTGGAAAACATGCTGAACCGGGTCATTGATGGCAGCATCTTCATGACCGAAGACGTGGCCAGCCTGCTGCAGGATGTCACCGATGCTGTACCCGGCCTGGTTTCCGACTTCGAGAACCGCCGCCCGGCAGCGTTGGATACCTCGGCCCTTGAAGCCCGCGCCAATGCCCTGGCCAACGGAGAGATCCCGGACGCCAGCACCATGCCGGCAGCCGACTCCGAATCACTGACTGAACCTGAAACCGTTGGCGTCCAGGAAACCGACAGCGACGCTGAAGCCGCTGACTACGACGACGATGAAGACGCCGTTGATCCGATCCTGCTGGAAATTTTCGAGAACGAAACCGAAACCCACCTGCAGACCATCAACGACTACCTGGCAACCGCCGGCGACAAGGCCACCGTCAGCTACACCGACGATCTGTCCCGGGCCCTGCACACCCTCAAAGGCAGCGCGAACACGGCTGGCATTGCCCCCATCGCCGCCGTCATCACCCCGCTGGAACGCTTTGTTAAGGAATCCCGTTCCCAGAACAAGCGGGCAGACCGTGATGTACTGGAACTGATTGCCGATGCCAAGGAGTTCCTGACCCGCGGCCTGGCCCAGCTCCGGGATAACCCGCAGGCAGACCTCGAAGGCACCGAAGACTACCTGGCCCGCCTGGAGCAGGTGTACCAGCGTACCCTGCAGTCCTCCGATCCGGCCGATGAACTGCAACCGGATACCCGGGCACCGTCCCAGCTGGTACAGCTGTTCCTGAACGAGGGCCTGGACATTGTGCTGGATGCCGAGAGCATCCTGGATGAATGGTCCCGCCACCCGGACCAGCGCCAGTCTGTGGAGACCCTGCAAAAAGAGCTGGAACAACTGGCTGCCGGCGCGGCGGAAGCCGGCCTGGTGGATGTTACCGAGCTGGCCGCTGCGCTGAACCAGGCCTACAGTACGGTATCCGAAAAGCAGCTGGAGCCGGACGATACCTTCTTCGGCACCCTGCGCACCGGCCATGAGCAACTGATCAACCTGATGGACCAGGTCGCCGCCGGCCTGGCCACCGAGAGCAATGACAACCTGATCGACGAACTCTACGCCCTCGCGAACCGGGCAGACGAGAGCGAGCTGGAGCAGGAATTCGAGCAGCAGTTCTCCGGCGATCTCGACGAAATCGACCTGAGCCTGGAACTCGACGAACTCGGCCAGCCCGACGAGCAGCCGGAACCCGAGTCGCCTGGCGAAGGCTGGCTGAGCGAAGAACCTGCGTTCGAAACGGCAGCTGCCACCGACGAAGACAGCGAACTGGACGACGAGCTGGCTGCCATCTTCCTGGAAGAAGCGCGGGACCTGGTCGACAGCACCGCAACCTCGCTGCAGACCTGGAGCGAAGACACCGGCAACCTGGATACCCTACACCTGTTGCAGCGCGACCTACACACCCTCAAGGGCGGCGCCCGCCTGGCCGGCATTGCGCCCGTCGGCGACCTGTCCCACGAACTGGAAACCCTGTTCGAAGGCCTGACCGAGCAGCGTTTTGCCGTCAGCGATTCGTTGTCTGACCTGCTGTTCCGGTGCCATGACCGGTTGGCCAACATGGTCGACACCCTGGAAGCCGGCAACCAGCCCGAAGCAGCCCCGGACCTGATTGCCGATATCCACGCCTGGATCGACGGCGCCCGGGATGGCGGAGCCAGCACCGAACCGGCAACCGACTTTGATGACGACATTCTGGCCCAGGCCGAAGCCGCGTTCGATGCGGACAGCGAAGAGGAAGCCACAGTCAGCGCCGATGAGGATTCCCTGGCTGGCCTGTCGGACCTTGACCCGGAACTGACCGGCATCTTCCTGGAAGAAGCCTACGACCTTATCAACTCCACCGGCAGTGCCCTGCACACCTGGAGCGAAGATCCGTCGAACCAGGCCGTGGCCGCAGAACTGCAGCGCGATGTACACACCCTGAAGGGTGGCGCACGGATGGCCGGCGTCGACGCCATTGGCGACCTGACCCACGTTCTGGAAGACCTGTTCGAGAAGGTGGCCGAGGGCCAGCTGGCCGCCAGCAACGACATGACCGACCTGCTGTTTGCCTGCCATGACCGCCTGGCACAAATGGTGGAACAGGTTGCCACCCAGAAGCCCTGCCCGCCGGCCAACGACCTGGTTCAGCAGGTAGAAGCGATTCTCCGCGGGGAAACACCGGCACCGGCCAGCGAAGGGCAGGAACCGGCACAAGACCTTACCGAAGACACAGCGGATGACACCGGCTGGATGCCAGACACCGGGCTTGAGGCTGACGAAGACCTCACCGAAGCCTTCGAAGCCATGGGCGGTGACGACCTGGCCGGCATCTTCCTGGATGAAGGCCTGGAAATCCACGAAGCCATTACCGAGTGCCTGGACCAGTGGCGCGAAGATCCGGACGAACTGACCATTCTGACCCGCCTGCAGCAGGAGCTGCACACCCTCAAGGGTGGTGCCCGGTTGTCCGATATCGACCCGGTGGCCGACCTTGCCGAAGCCTGGTCTGACAGCCTTGAACCCCTGCTCTCCGGCGGCAACAACCAACAGGCGTTGCTGGCGCTCAGCGATCAGGGTGCCGACAGCCTCAAGGGCATGCTCGACAGCCTGGAAGACGGCCATAAACCGGCCGCCGCCAGCGATCTGATCGAAGCCTTCCGCAGTATTCAGGCCGAACCGGCTGAACAGGGCGAACAAGCGACAGCCATGGCAGAACCGGCCGCTGACGAAGCCGATGCGGTTGACCCGGAAGTGCTGGAAATCTTCCTGGAAGAAGCCGGCGAGATCATGGACCAGCTCGAGCAGGTGCTCGATGACTGGCGCAAAGACCCGAGCAACCACCAGTACAACCAGGAAGCCCAGCGGGCCCTGCATACCCTCAAAGGTGGCGCCCGCCTGTCCCAGCTGAGCGTGCTGGGCGACAAGGCCCATGCCTTGGAGACCCGGTTGATCGACCTGGGCGGCAATGCACCGGGCGACAGCCAGTGGCAGGAGATCACCCGGGACCACGACGCCATCATCGAGCTGGTCTCCGACGTTCGCCGGCGCTTTGCCGACGGTAGCCCGGTGGTCCAGCCGGAGCAGCCCGCGGAAGACGCACCCGAACACGAGCAGCCGGAACCGCAGGCCGCCGAGCAGGAAACCTCGGTGCCCGAAGCCCCGAAACCGCCAGCGCCCGCCAAGCCGGCCCAGGCTCCGGCCAAGGCCCGCAATAAAGCAGCGGAAGCCCAGCGTGCTGCCCAGGAAACCATCCGGGTATCGGCACCGTTGCTGGACGAGCTGGTTAACCTGGCCGGTGAAACCAGTATTACCCGTGGCCGCCTGGAACAGCAGACCAGCGACTTCGGTCACACCCTTGAGGAAATGGCCGCTACCATCGAGCGTCTGCGCGAACAGCTGCGCCGGATGGATATCGAAACCGAAGCCCAGATCCTGTTCCGTGCCGAACAGGAACACGGCCCGGATTACGGCGACGACTTCGACCCGCTGGAAATGGACCGCTACTCCTCGATCCAGCAGTTGTCACGGGCACTGAGCGAATCGTCTTCTGACCTTGCAGACCTGCGTGAAACCCTGTCTGACCGGGTACGAGATACCGAAACCCTGCTGGTGCAGCAGTCCCGGATCAACACGGAACTCCAGGAAGGTCTGATGAAGACCCGGATGATTCCGTTTGCCTCCATGGTGCCGAGACTGCGCCGGATTGTGCGCCAGATCAGCAACGAACTGGGCAAGAAGGTCAACTTCGACGTGCGCAACGCCGAGGGTGAAATGGACCGCAACATTCTTGAGCGCATGATTGCGCCGCTGGAACACATGCTGCGGAACGCCCTCGACCACGGCATTGAAAGCCCCGAAGACCGGGCCCGTGCCGGCAAGCCGGAAACCGGTGAAGTGGTGCTCTCGCTGACCCGTGAAGGCGGCGACGTGGTACTGCGTATGATCGACGACGGCAAAGGCATTCCCGCCGAAGTGATCCGTGACAAGGCCATTCGCCAGGGCCTGTTGCGGGCCGACGAAGACCTTACCGAACGGGAAGTCCTGCAGTTCATCCTGCAGCCCGGCTTCTCTACCGCACAGCAGGTGACCCAGATTTCCGGCCGGGGCGTGGGTATGGACGTGGTATCCAGCGAAATCAAACAGCTCGGCGGCAGCCTGGATATCGATTCGGCCCTGGGGCGTGGCACTACCTTCACGGTGCGCCTGCCATTCACGGTATCGGTTAACCGGGCCCTGATGGTCGCCACCGGCGAAGACTTCTACGCCATCCCGCTCAACACCATTGAAGGTATCGTGCGGGTCAGCACCTACGAGCTGGAAGAGTACTACAAGCCGGATGCACCGCTGTACGAATACGCCGGCCAGGAATATCGCCTGCAGTACCTGGGCAGCCTGCTGAACAGTGACCACCAGCCCAAGCTGCAAGGCCAGGCCCTGCCGCTGCCGGTGATCCTGGTGCGGGGTGCCGAGCAGCCACTGGCCCTGCAGGTTGACCACCTGATGGGCAGCCGGGAAATCGTGGTTAAGTCTCTCGGCCCGCAGTTCAGCTCGGTTCGTGGCGTTTCCGGTGCCACCATTCTGGGTGACGGTAACGTGGTGGTGATTCTTGACCTGCCGGCCATGCTCCGTTCCGACATCCTGTCTGAGCGCCAGCGCCTGGCTAACCTGGACAAGGCACGCGAAGCCGGCCGCTACGAAGACCAGACCACCACGGTTATGGTGGTGGACGACTCGGTTACCGTACGGAAGGTTACCTCCCGACTGCTGGAACGCAACGGCATGGAGGTTATCCTCGCGAAGGATGGCCTGGATGCGGTGGCCCAGCTGCAGGACCATCGTCCGGACATTATCCTGCTGGATATCGAAATGCCCCGGATGGACGGTTTCGAAGTGGCCAGCTTTGTGCGCCACGACGAAAACCTGAAAGAGACGCCCATCTGTATGATCACCTCCCGAACCGGCGAGAAACACCGGGAACGGGCACTGGCCATCGGCGTCAACGAATATCTGGGCAAGCCGTTCCAGGAAGCCGAGCTGCTTGAAACCATCAAACGACTGACCGGGAACGGGTAATGACCGGCCATGACGGCCGGCCCGGCATCGGCATTGTGTCCGATGTGGTGTTGCAGCGGCACCGGTTGCAGGTGGCTGCCGGCAAGTTCGGACTTGAGGTCAGCTTTTCCGGCGGCCCCGACCGCCTGATGGATTATCCGGGGTTTCCCGATGCCGCCCTGTGGCTGGTAACCCTGGAAGACGAAGCCGACCACCCGGCGCTGTTCGAACACCTGCTGGAGCACACCGATGCCCCGGTTCTGTTCGGGATGGACCAGGCTCCAAAGCCCGGCACCAAGGACTATGTGCGCTGGGAAAGGCGGCTGCTCAACAAGCTGGAAAAGCAGCTGGGGCACCTGGAGAAACTGGACTCCGCCAACGACATCGAAGAGTTGGAAGTCCACGCCCGGCCATCACCCGAGGCACCACAACTGCCCCAGTGGATAACCCCGGCGGCTCCGGGCTCGGTAGCCGAGGAAATCTGGGTCCTGGGCGCCTCGCTGGGCGGTCCCGCTGCGGTGAAAACCTTTCTGGACCACCTGCCGGCCGGCCTGCCGGTCGGCTTTGTCTACGCCCAGCATATTGATGACAACTTTACCGGCGTGCTGACCCGGGTACTGGGCCGCCATGCCCACTACCAGCTGAAGCGGGCGGAGGAAGGCTACAAGGTTCGCAACGGCGATGTGGTACTGATGCCGGTAGAACAGGAGTGGTCGTTCGCAGACGACGGCAGCCTGACCGCCACCGGCAAGCCCTGGCCCGGCCCCTATGGCCCGTCTATCGACCAGGTGCTGCTGAACGTGGCTGACCACTTCCGCGAGCACTGCCACGCGATTCTGTTCTCCGGGATGGGCAACGACGGCGCCATCGCCGCACCGCTGCTGAAGAAACGGGGCAGCCGGATCTGGGTCCAGGACAGCGCCAGCTGTGGCAACAGTTCGATGCCCGAGTCTGTCGCTGCCACCGGCTGCACCAGCTTCTGCGGCACACCGGACCAGCTCGCCGGCGAACTGATCAAAACCATTGAGAACCATTGCCTGCTCAAGGGCCGGCAAAAACGGGATTCTGCCTGAGGACACACAATGAACGAGAACAGCCAAACGCTTCCCTGCGTCATGATCCCTGTCTACGACCGTCACTTGCTGCTGCCCAACGTGTCCATCGCCGAGGTGGTGGATTTCAACAGCACAGACGCCGGCGCCAACACCCCGGACTGGCTGGTGGGTTTTCTGGACTGGCGCGGACTGACCTTGCCGGTCATCTCCTACGATGCCGCCAATGGCGGATCGCTCACGGTTCCCGGCGATAACCGGGGTCGTATCATTGTGCTCAACACCATCGGCCCGGACCACAACAAGGCGCCGTTCATGGCCCTGGTGACCCAGGGCATTCCGAGCCAGGCCCGCCTGGATGAGAGCCAGCTGCGCAAGCTGGACGGAGAGCCCGGCCCTGCCGACCTGATGCTGGTGGACGTAGAAGGCGAAGCGGCCTGGATTCCCAACCTGGAATACCTGGAATCCCTGGCGGTGCAGGCCCGGAACTGATTCCATCCCGGGCCATGGCAGCCAATCCTGCAAATGTTATAATGTTGCAAACTTTGCAGGACACGGACCATGCCCGAACGCGCGCTCCCCTACCGCCCCCACAACCATGATGCCTGCGTCAGCCACGCCCTGGCCGACGCCCGCACCATTTGCCGGCAACAGAATGCCCGCCTGACGGCCATCCGTGAGCGGGTGCTGGAACTGATCTGGCAGTCCCACAAACCGCTGGGCGCCTACGATATCCTGGCCCGACTGGGCGAAGAGGGCCACAACGCCGCGCCACCGACCGTGTACCGGGCCCTGGATTTCCTGCAGCAGTACGGACTGGTACACAGGATTGCCTCCCTGAACGCCTTTATTGGCTGCCCCCATGCCGGCGAACACCATCGTGGCACCTTCCTGATCTGCCGCCAGTGCGGCAATGTGCTGGAACTGGATGCGCCGACGGTCAGCGAATCGATTGAAGCCGCAGCCCGGGCCGAAGGTTTCCGGCCCGACGACATCACCCTGGAAATTTCCGGCCTGTGCCCCCGTTGCCAGGGAGCAGAAGCCCATGACTGAGGCGCTGGCAAACCTGGAGGGCGTTACCGTTCAGTTTGATGACCGGCTGGTGGTCAACCGGGTCAGCCTGACCGTACACCGGGGCGACATCATCACCATCATCGGCCCCAACGGAGCCGGCAAAACCACCCTGATCAAAACCGTACTCGGCCTGCAGCGGGCCACCAGCGGCAAGGTATCACGGGCCCCGGGGCTGGTAACCGGCTATGTGCCCCAGCACCTGACCCTGGAAGCCACCCTGCCCCTGAGCGTGCGCCGGTTCATGCTGCTCAGCGGCAAGCCGCTGGCAGAGTGCGAGGCGGCGCTGGCCCGGACCGGGGTAAGCCATTTGCTGGAGGCCTCGGTGCATCACCTGTCTGGCGGCGAAAAACAGCGCTTACTGCTGGCCCGGGCGCTGGTGCGCAAACCGGACCTGCTGGTGCTGGACGAACCCGCCCAGGGCGTGGACATCAACGGCCAGGCCGCACTGTACGAACTGATCCGGGAGCTGCGGGACGAACTGCACTGCGGCGTCATCATGATCTCCCACGATTTGCACCTGGTGATGGCTGCCACCGACAAGGTGATCTGCCTGAACCAGCACGTCTGCTGCAGCGGCTATCCGGCTGATATTTCCCACGACCCGGCCTTTATCGAAACCTTCGGCCACCAGGTAGCGGAATCGCTGGCGGTGTATCACCACCACCATAACCACCAACATAACCTGCACGGCGACGTTGTTGCCGGCACCGGCCATCAGGGAGCCTGTAACCATGAGCATCATTGATGCGGTGCTGGGCGATTTCTTCTGGCGAGCCCTGATCGGCGGCCTGGGGGTGGCACTGGTGGCCGGGCCGCTGGGCTGTTTTGTGGTCTGGCGCCGGCTGGCCTATTTTGGCGACACCCTGGCCCACTCCGCCCTGCTGGGCATTGCCCTGAGCTTTCTGATCAGCGTGCCTTTGAATCTGGGTGTGGTGATTACCTGTGTGCTCATTGCGCTGGCCCTGGTGCTGCTGTCCCGGACCCGCACCCTGGCTACCGATACCCTGCTCGGCATCCTGGCGCACAGCGCGCTGGCCATTGGCCTGGTAACACTGAGCTTCATGCCGGATGTCAGGGTGGACCTGACCGGCCTGCTGTTTGGCGATCTGCTGGCCATGACCCGACAGGATCTGGTCTGGATCTACGGTGGCGCCGCCTTTGTCCTGTCTATGCTGGCGCTGCTCTGGCGCGGCCTGCTGATGAGCACCATTCATGAGGAACTGGCACGGGTAGAAGGGATTCCGGTGGAACGCCTGCGGCTGGCGTTGATGCTGATGTTCTCGCTGGTGATTGCGGTGGCCATGAAGATTGTCGGCGTCCTGCTGATTACCGCCCTACTGATTATTCCGGCCGCAACCGCACGCCGACTGGCCCACAATCCCGAACACATGACCGCCCTGGCAGTGGTCTTCGGGGTGGTGGCGGTGTCCGGCGGACTGACCCTGTCCTGGTACCTGGACACGCCGGCCGGACCATCGGTGGTGGTCACTGCATTTCTGGTGTTCCTGATGGTGTATGCAGGTGCCCGCCAGAGCCGGCACTGACCGTCCGCGCCACCAGTCAGCACAGGGCGGCCCCGAATTGCCGGGCCGGTATTGCTGGTCTAAAGTTAGGCGGTATCCGAGCAGCAAAGGCCTCGCGGGAGCACAACAGCATGGACAGCGACCTTCGTAACACACCCGGCACCCGATTCCGGCTCTGGCCGGGTCTCTGGATGCCCGGGGTTATCCTGGGTATCGGCATACTGGTGTCAGTGGCACTGGCCAACACCCTGGCGCGAACTATCGCTGACCTTGGTCTTGAGGCCTACCATGCCAGGCATCAGGCTCTGGTTGCGACTATCGCAGCCCGACTACAACAAACGCCGGGGCACCATCTGCCCGCATCGCTGACCTCAGCTTTGGCGACAGATCTGCCCGAGGGCCTGCAGCTTCGAATCGATACTCTCGCCAGACACACCAAACAGGCTGTGCTGGAGCTCGGCATCGTAGATGAGCCCCGGGATTCCGAGGCCCTGCGTACCGAGCTGACACTGCCCGGCAGGCACTGGATGGTCACCACCACTCCCAGCGCAGGGTGGATAGACCGGGCCTCGAACCAGGCGCGCTGGCAGATTCTTACTGCAGGTGCCGGTATCTCGGTACTCGCAGCCTTACTGATGCTGGTCGCCTGCCGTCGCCTGGCCATCAGCAATGCCAGAAACCGGCAGCTACAGGCACAACTTGATCGCGACAAGCAACAGATCACCAATCTGCAGGTGGAGAAGTCTGTGCTCAGGCATGCACTGAACGACAGCGAAGCAAGAAGCCGGGATCTGGTCCGGCTGGGCGGAGCGATGATCGCCGAACTGGACGACCAGGGTCGCATCGGTTCTGTATCCGCCCAGATGGCCGACATGCTCGGTCGCGCGCCCTCAGACCTGACCGATCAGCTGTTTGAACAACTGGTATCCGAACAAGACCGCAGCCGGTTTCGGGAGAGCCTGGACAGCGCCCGCGGCGAGGAAAACCTGACCCGAACCGATCTGGCACTGATCGGAGCCGACGACTCCCCGCCAGTGCGGGTATGCCTGCGCCTGAAAACCATCAAGGATCCGGTCCACGGCGTTACCGGCTTTCGACTAAGTACAACAAATTAGACTATGCCTATTGGGTAGAGTTTGTAATCCCGCGACTCCTATCAATACGGGAACTCATCGAAACCAAAAAGAAATTCGGCTTCACTCGGCGTAAGCAGCTTATTGTTCAGGATGAATCGCGGTTCGGCTAGCTCTGAGATGTCAAATAGAAGCATTAGCTCTTTACGCTTCCGGAAGATTTCTCGATCATCCATATCTGTACACGAAGCCACTTCCGAACAGAATAGACTCCCATCCAAAGACTCGCGCTCTGGAAAAAGGTGCCACTCATACTGGGGCAACGACTGCAGATGGAGGAGAAATGACTCCCAGCCCTGAAAGCTTGAAGGCAAAAAAACACCAACTCGCCCAAGCTGATTTGAGGCTTGGCTTATTCGAAATTTTTTATAACGCTCCCAGTCGATACTGATTGAACCTTTATGCTTCTGAACGCTACTAACGTATTGATTAAGTTGATTGAGACCAACTCGGCGGCCACCGAAATAATATGCGGGTACAGACTTGGGATCATATATGTTGACTAGTTCATTATTCGTTCTTACCCTTTCTATATCAGGACTATAAATACAATCCGGAATTTCATGGGCAATTACAGAAGAAATAACTGCTTGGCTCGTGGGCCGCTCACATTGGAGAATTTTTTCGACCCTTTTTTCGCTCGCCGAGCCGAGAATTGGCGACCAGAACAAAAACACATTGTACTTCTCTAGCCGATCTCTTTGCTCAAGTGTCCGAATGCAATACGGGCAGAATGGATCAAGCATCATCACTATTGATGGTTTGTACGGGTTCCAGTCTTCTAACAAAAAGACGCTATATTTTTGATTATCCGGTACCGGCAATATCTTCGCCCCCGCCATAACCTGCATTGAGCCAACCAAGATCAGGGCGAAGTACACTACTTTACGTAGACGCATTATTACCATCTTCCCTTCAACCTAATCCTGTTTTTCATTATTAAGTTTTGAATTCTTGACCATCCACAAGACCGTCTCTCTGTACGCATCCATATCCGGTCCCTTAAGCTCTGCTCGCAAGCTCTCCCTGGCTTCACGGTCATTAAGATTCTGATTAAGATCTTGTATTCGGCTATTGAACACTGACTCAATCGAAACCAAGGCCTCATCAACCAACGGGGGGTTCAGTGAGGTATCTCTTTTCAGAGCCTTACCATCGGTGGCTCTACTTGAGCGAAAGTCAGGCAGATCTACATTTCTAACGACTCTCGAACCAACAGGCTCTGAAAATTCTTGGAAACTAGACTCGTCGTTATCTAAATCGAGGGGACTGGCGTTATTCCCCCCATCATTCTGACTGTGATTGGAAAGTGTAATAGTGGTCAAGCCAAACGCTGCCACTACGCAAACAAACGAAATAATGATGCTTTTTCTCATACATTCCAGTCCTCTATTACTCCGTGTGGAAGTCGTAGTAATAGTTGTATCGACTATTACCCACCGGGTCCTTCACGTTTGTGATCCGGACATTCACCTGGGTATCACCTGGCAGCGGCGTGTCCGGTGTGAACACCGCCTCGGCGCCACTGACCGACCAGCTGCCCGACACTCGGCCAGCGCTGGTATTGATTTCGATACCACTGCGTACCGAGCGGGCATCCACCACCTCGTCGAAACTCACAGTAATGTCGGTCTCCACCGGCGCGTCCGTGGAACGGTGTGCCGGAACCATTCCTGTCACCCTCGGCCCGGTCGTGTCCGTGCTTGTCCCCGTGGTAAAGCTCAGGCTGTACGACGGCAACTCCTGCAGGCTCAGGTCACATGCCCCATCCACTGTCAGCGTATAGCTCGTCTGCGCCGTCAGTGCTTCCGACGGACGGAACACCAGGGTACGGCGATCGCTGGACAAGTCCACGCTGCCATTCACGTCGACACTGCCATCGCTCAGACGAACGGTCTCGGTGTTCACACACAGGCTGTTCAGCGGCTCATTCACCGTAACGCTCACCGGCGCATTCAACGCCACCGACACACTGTCTTCAGTCAGGTTGTGGCTGACCACCGACGGTGCCGCCTCGTCCGCGCTGCCCGAGGTCGTGAACCGGATCCGCTCGTAATAACCCACCCGGTTGCCGGACAAATCGTACAGATAGCTGCCATAGCTCAGGCGTGCCTCGTACGAATGACCCGCCTTCAGCGGCCCAACCGGTGTCATACTCAGGCGACGGCCAGTCTCATCCAGGCTCAGGTCCACCGCCACGCGGCGGTTCTCTGTCCGGTTCTCCAGGTACACCCGGCCACCGTCCAGCAGCACCGGATCAATGCGCTCGCTCAGGCGGTATTCAATCACCGCGTTCAGCGGCACCGAGCCCGCATCGTACGCCGGACTGTAGGTCTCTACGCTGCCGTTGCGAACATCAACGCCGTTGCCGGTGGTGAAGCCCACCGAGTAAGGCGCAACCAAGCCATTACCGGCCAGGTCAGCCACACCCTCAACGGTCAGCAACAGGCTTGCCCGTGCTGGTAGCAGTTCACGCGGTATCAGGGTAACCACTTTGCGGTCGTTGCTGATGTGGTGCTGTACTGGCAGTTCCTGGCCGGACTGGCTCAGGGTGATGCCATCCAGCAAACGCCGATCCATCGCTTCGTTGAAGCGCACACGTACTCGGGCATTGAGCGGAATATCTTGTTGCCCTTCGAAGACCGTGGTCTCTACTACCTCCGGTGCGTCAACATCCGACTCAACACTACTGTGGAAGTAGAAGGTACGAGTGCTGCTGGTGTTACCACTCAAGTCGGCAATGCCCGAGACTAGAGCACGGTATCGACGGGCCGGGGACAACGCCTCGTCCGGTGTCCAGATCAGCGTCTGGCCATCTTCCTCCAGTCCGACCTGGCCAGGCACGCGTTGCCAACCATCATCCGTGTCTTCTACATAGAAGCGGCCGTTGGTTACGCTGACCGGATCCACGACTTCACTCATAACGACACGGACCGGACTGTTCACCGCGGTGGTCTCGTTATCTCCCGGCACATAGTAGCTGTAGCCGGGGCTATGCACGTCTGGCTGATCACCCACATGGAATAGGGTGCTGGCTGGCTGGGCCTGATTACCTGCGAGATCCGCAACCGCGGGGCTGATTTCCTGCCTTGCCGTATCTGCGGTCAACGGCTCATGGTAGTAGTACAACACTTCCCGATTACCGGCAGCGAACTGAACGCCCATGCCTGGATGACGCTGGAAGGTCAGAGGGTTAATGCGCTCATCGTAGCGAATGTGATACTGAGGATTCAGTGGCACATCAATTGCACCATCTGAGGGGCTCATAGCAAGCACCTGGGGCTGCTGGTCGTCCTCCACTTTCTCGGAGCCGGTGTAGAAATACAGAGTCCGGCTATATCTCTGCTGATCCCCATCTGTATCGGTAATGCGGCTGCTCAGACTGACGTAATAACGGCTGTCCGGCTCCAGCAACACGTCCGGATCCAGTTGCAGGGTATAACCCTCATTCACCACACTGATGGATACCGGGACAACGGAGCCCGTGTTGTAGTTGCGCAGTGAGACTTCACCCTCGACGCTCGCCGGATCCAACTGCTGGTTATAGCTGATCTGGATTTGCGGATTGATGACCACATCGTCCTGATTGCTCGACGGGCTATAGCCTGTCGGGTCCGGACGAACGCCCTCGCTCACGGTCCTCGCCGTACGGAAGTGGCCCTGGTAACTGTTAACCGGGTTACCAGAGTCATCCGTCGCCGTGCTGTCAAGATACACGTGGATCAAGGCGTTCTCTGCGAACGGCTGTTCCGGCGTGAAAACCAGAGCCCGGCCGGCGCCACTGACTCTCAGCGTGCCGTTAATCAGTACACCGTTCTCAGCCACATAGAAGGCACCGTCCAGAGTCGCTTCGTTCATCGGCTCGTTGGTGTAAAGCACAATGCGTTCCGCATCAGCCACATGATCTGCACCGTTAACTGGATACTGTCTGGAAACGCTTGGGCGGCCTGTATCCGTATCCACCACTGCAGAAGTAAACAGGCTGACGGTATCATCCATCCGGTTGCCCGACAGATCACGAACGTTGTCCGTTACCACAACGGACAGGAGCTGTCCCGAGGGCCAACTGCTTCTCAGCGTGACGGTACGGCCGTCCGCGGAGTAATGCACGCTCGGACGAATGACCGAACCCTCCGAGTACACAACAAAGTTACTGTTGTTGATATCACTACTGTTCAACGACTCGGAGAACGTCAGGATAACGGGCAGGTTTGTGCCAATATCCACCGCGCCGTCTTCCGGGGTCACGGAAATCAGGCGGGGCTTCTCAGTATCGAACTCCGGCTCTGTCCGGAAGTCATAGTAATAGTTGTATCGACTATTACCCACCGGGTCCTTCACGTTTGTGATCCGGACATTCACCTGGGTATCACCTGGCAGCGGCGTGTCCGGTGTGAACACCGCCTCGGCGCCACTGACCGACCAGC
>Ga0208029_1000048_pt1 | contig 96036 bp, 123 predicted proteins | sample MalvireepMed_s12_FD_184242 | JGI IMG/M metagenome (GOLD analysis project Ga0208029, IMG submission 184242) | Marine viral communities from the Global Malaspina Expedition - Malaspina viral metaG DeepMed_s12 (SPAdes) (version 2) | ecosystem: Environmental > Aquatic > Marine > Oceanic | place... | reverse complement strand
AGCAACTGCCGCCTCAAAGCCAACGAATCCAGAGGACAGGTTGAACAGTGTAGCACTAGCACCGTCATCGAGCAGTTTAGTGCGGCTCAACACGGTACTAAGCCGGTCCCAGGAACGACGGGAAGGATATACCTTATTGGGCTCAAAGTCGGTTGTATGTTCAAGATGATTGCGATTGTTGTTCACAAAATCCCATACTGTAACAGCAACACGGTCCTTTGCCCAATCAAGCCAATCTTCTACAGTGGGTTCTACATCATAGACAGTCCAGCGATCAATCTCTGCCGGGTCCATTTCGCCAACCTGATACTGTTCGCCATGCTCACCACCATTGATAGCAGCGCACACAACTGTGCCAGAGTGAAGGCGATTCCCATTGAGAGTACGACTGTCAGTAAGCTGGAAGATGCCCTGGCGGACCTCTGGCGTAGCACGGTCAACTTCGTCGAGGAACAGGACGCAGGGGTTATCACATGCAAACTGAAACCAATCAGGAGGACAGAAGGAAGTAACATCGCCGTCTGTCTTAGGCAGGCCGATCAGATCGCCCTCTGTCATTTGAGAGGCGCGGCGCTCGATTACCCGATAACCAGGCAGATCGGTCTTGTCGTCGCGCACTACGATACGTTTGCCATCCCAAGCCAGCTTCTCAGCAGTCTGATACACTACCTGTGACTTGCCAATGCCGTGCCTTCCGCGCAGCATAATGGGATAGATTTTACTGTCTTGTTCCCCCGTGATAACGTGGGGAGCAACTGTTGAAAATGTTTTGAAATCAATCGCCATTTAGTTTTCCTCTTTCTCGATTGTTGTGCTACCAGTATAGCAAATGTTTTTGTGATTGTCAAGTATTTTCTTTCTCAATGATTTCAATGACTTGCGGTTCCTTCTATTATAAGTAGTTGATTTCACTGGATAAAAAACTTTCGGTTGATAAAATGTTACTAGGCTGCTACCTGTTCTTCTGCTTCTAAGAGAGCCTTTGCTTCCTCAAGACGACGCTCGACATAGTAGTGACCTTCCTCTTTCAAGTTATTGCGAAAACGCCTTATCATGTCTTTGCCTGGTTCATCAAACCAACCATCAGGAGGCTCCACTGTATCTGAGGATACAGCAATATCATACTCATACCTCATTTGTTCATTGTAAGATAAATCGGGGTGATAGGGCATGGGGATCTCCAAGTTGGTATACCCATAGCGATCTTTGACCTGCATTTTTACAACAAAACAGTTGGTGCCGTAATAGTTCTTTTTGTTCTGGTGATCAATCCTGTCCCATGCAATATGAGTTATGACCCCCGCGGCTGGAACAACATTATAGTTTTCATCATAGTATTCGGGAATATGAATGAGAGCACCGATTCCAAGTCCAGACGCCTTGATGTGTTCATACGCGATGGCGCGGTATACAATGGAAAGATCAATCTCACTTTCGAGATGTCCTTTTATTGCTTCACAGGTTGTGACATTGTGACCTTCTGTGCCACAGTAGCTACAGGAGCGCGTTTTCTTTCTCTTTTGTTCTTCGTCATAACGTTTGACGTTATAGCTATCGGGATCATCTGCGCGTTGTTTTTCAATGTTCCCTGTGCTCTGTCAGGGCATTTGGTTCTATTGTGCCCTCTTGTCCAACAATAGCTGCAAGTTACGGTACGAACGTAGTTCCCCTCTTCATCTCTATACCATGTCATTTAGATCCTCTCTCTCATTTTTTGAACGTGCTCCCATTATAGCACGGTCGATTGTGATTGTCAAGAAAAATATTTCCTCAATGATTTCCGGCACTTACCACTGTTATGTTCGGTGGAAGTTCTGGATTGCAAGGAAATGTTTTGTGTTCTCCGTCTGTTGTGATTATGGTAATGTATTCTGCTTTGTCATATTGTCTAGCGAACTTGTCTATAACGATGCCACAAAAGTCTTTTCTAAAGAGATCAAGAAACTCAACACTGAGTTTGTATCCCTTGTAATCTATCTTTACAAGATCACCGACCTTCATTTATGATCTCGGGACTATCTTCTTCTGAGATCCAGGCATATTCACCATCAGTCCACATTGTCCAATACCTGATTACGTCCTGCTCTGGCGCGCCCCGCACATACACCTTCTCAATCTTACAAATAATCCCTACACTTGATGGTCCTCCGCACTCCCCAGGACGCGTCCGCGCGTAATCCAAGATCTGTATTAGATCACCGACTTTCACTTATAATCTCCAAGCTCCATGCACCCCACCACATTTCGTCATTTTCAGGGAGATGATACGGATTATTATCTTTGGACAGCCACCTGACCAGGCACTCATATCTCAAATCTGGATGGCATTTTTCTGCGCGGGTAGACTTTACTTTTTGTAGTATGATGCCAACCCAATCTTTTCTTCGATTCTTCTTTGATACTAAATCACCGACTTTCATTGATAACTTCCAAATATTCTACGCTAATCCAACGGGGGTTGCCACGGGCTTCTTCGGGCCTCAGAAAGTGAACCCGAATCGTGCATTCACCTCCCTCAACCACAAGACCGATATTTTGGTCTGCCAGCATTGTACATTTTACCAAGTCACCGACTTTCATTTATGACCTCCAACTTCCAATGCCATGCTGGAAGCCCTATCACGCCTTTGTTGGACAAAAGAGTGTAATGGATCAAATCATCACCCTCGTCGATGCTGCCAAGATATACACACAGCCCAATCTTCGTGCCTGGATCTATCATCCTGCCAGCCACCGGGTTTACTAGATCACCGACTTGCACTTACGACCTCCAGACAGTCGCCACCCAAACGATGATACGCCACAGGATTTTCATACCTTACGACTATATCACCAAGATGGTCAAACTTCACAACCATGCCTAGTTTTCCACGCAGGACTGCGCCAATGTAGGTGTTGACCACCAGATCTCCAATCTTGAAGTTTTTCTTAGGAACCTTCACTTATAACCTCCAACGATCCGCAACCTTCCCATGAGGGCTTGTCGTTGCCATTCCACAAAACGTGGGTGTCGCCCCATGCTGGCTCGAATGCAGGCCCAACAGTGTCAATGGTTGCGACTACCAACCCTTGTATCTTGTTTCCCTCTGCTGACAGAGCTTCTACCATATCGCCAACGCGAACCTTGTCGAAGTATGACATCTTTGTCCAGTTGTGTGCCTCACGCCTCTTCTGATATTCGAGCCACTTCTCACGTGACCTTTTCATTGCTCCGCTTGGCATTTTCTCTCTCTTTCTCGATTGTTGTGTTCCCATTATATCAAATATATTCGCGGTTGTCAAGTATTTTTTTTGCGCTCGTTATGTTCCCGTAATCGTTGAACATTTTTGATTGTCGCCTGCACGACATGATCTTTGATCGTAGCCAACGAAGGAGAATCAGTACAGATATTGCTCCAGTTGATAAAATAGTAGTGAGGGTTCTCGTCTAGGATAATGCCCAGGCCAAAATCTTCACACCTCACAATCTCTCCAGTCATCCCGCCTACGCTGGCAGGATTATAAACAACTAAATCACCGATTTTCACTTATGACCTCCAATCTGTGAGTTGGAACGATTCTTTTCTTCGCCCCTCCATCAAATACGTGTGTCCAGCCGATTTCGGGCTGGAGAGCCCAAACCAGGAGGAGTGTGCGTTCGCGCCAGAGCTTCACCATTTGACTATTGTCGCCCGTTGTGGTGTTTTTGACTCTTACTAAATCACCGACTTTCACTGATGACCTCCAGCGAACCAGCAGAAACAACAAGGCGAGTGTTGTCTGTGACAATGCGATGTTGGGGTTCTGCGGAGCCCGCTATCACATCTGTTTCTAGGACTACGCCTAGCACTCTCTCTGGACAAGAGCGAGCGCCATAAACCCAATAAACCAAATCACCGACTTGCACTTATGACCTCCACTCTTCTGGTTCGCCATATTATCTTGCCCCACGATACCGCAACTTCAACCATACGTGGGTCGCCATGAGGCTTATCGCATAATATAATACCACAGTGCCCGTTGTCTCTGTGTCTTACTAAATCACCGACTTTCACTGACAACCTCGCAATCAGAAGCAACTAGCCAACAGATGTTCCCGTTGTCGTTGACAGCTTTTACAGTCCCGCCAGCATCATTGATATGTAAAACCACACTAATACAACCCGTCACATACTTTACCAAATCACCGACTTTCACTTAGCAACTCCAACTGGCTACAGGGCAAAGAGGTAGGTTGACCATCCCAAAAAACTTCAGCGCGTCTAAGAGACTCATGAATACTGTTGTCAGTGATTCTCAAGAATATTCCAACGTCGTCGTCATCGACGTACCATTTTATCTTTACGAGATCACCGCGTTTCATTTTCTCTCTCATTTTGAATACGTCCCCATTATAGCACGCTGGATGTCGGTTGTCAAGAAAAAAATTTCATCAATGATTTCAATTACTTGGCGAGTTTGATGTCTCTGATTCGCATGAAAAATGGCGTTTGATCGCCTACCCACAATACTTTATAGCCCATGTTGCCTGCTCCGGTCACCGCTGTTTCAAGAACTATGCCAACTCTGCATCTAAACCGCGCAAAACACTTGAGTTTGTTTCCATAGGGTGATAGTTGTACTAACTTACCTTTCATTTATTTTATCCAGTTGATCTATCGACTCCCAACTTGGACCAGCTTTAGACCAGTTGACGCAACAATAGTCCTGTTTGCTATCAGACTCCACAACAATTCCGACTCCCCATTCGTCACCATGCAAAGCAATCTGTTCGGCAGTCCAACCATCGAAGTTCATCGCCACTAAATCACCTACTCGCACTTAGAACCTCCCAATAATCAACCAAGCCACACTTTTTCTCACCAGAGTTTAGCATAACTTTTATAGCATTATAATGTATACTCAGCACTATTCCTGTCTCGAAGGTATAATCTTTGCGGTCTTGTAGTCTCCACCACATAACATCCTTCATCTTTACTAGATCACCGGCTTTCACTAACAACCTCCAGTTCGCCGTGATAGATCTCCACATCTTCGATTGCTCCCCATTTATCAAGCCATTTCACTAGAACTTCTCCACAATCTTTCACTTGTATAATCAAACCCAAATCACCTGAAGGGGTATGTTCCATCAAATCACCGACTCTCATTTTTTCCTTCCCATTCGTCTAAGATACCTACCTGCAATTCCCAGGCTTCTTCAATTTTGCCCTTTCCTGCGCGTAGTATCTCCACAGTGCTACCTGATTTACCGTTTACACCCATTTTTTTGAAAGAAATGAGTAGTGCTGGTCCGTCATATTCACAGTGGTGCCCACAGTTATAACCTGCTGACTGGTACCAAACTAGATCACCGGCTTTCATTTATAACCTCCACATCGCCTTCGTCTATATCTGACTGGTAAATATCCCACGGGCCTACATCAAAAATCACTTCCCAATAGGGAAGATTAATATTCTTCGAGGGCACAATCTTTTCAGACGTAACCAATCCGACACGACTACTATTCTGTGAACAAAGGAAACAACCGCATTTTTTGATTGGTTTGTTGCCAGTAATGGTTAGACACTCCCTGATCTTTATTAGATCACCTACTTTCACTTACAATCTCCAGACTCCAATCTACCCACCAGGCAGGGCCTTTCGGCTCGCACGCCCACTGAACCAAACAGTCCATCCCCGATGTGTGAGCGCCAAACTTCTGTTCCTCTGCCTCTCTTTGCTCTATTACCAACCCAACCCAACCTGTGCGCCTGCCGCGTTTTGGACTTACCAAATCACCTATCCTTACTTTCACTTATAATCTCCAACTCTTGCCAACGACAAGTTATATACGTTGATCGGGGAAACTTTATAACCGCTGTTCCCATAGCTACATCTGGCGTAGGTTGTGTTAGTTTTGTTACAATGCCAACTACACCTTTTTCCACATATCCCTGATTATCATCGAGATCAATGCGAGCCCTAACTAAATCACCGACTTTCATTTTCTCTCATTTTGAATGTGCGCCTATTATAGCACGATCCAACGCGGTTGTCAAGTATTTTTTTTCGCGGAGGTGCTTAGTACCTCAATGTCGTGAGCATAATATGGTTTTGCATCATTTTTACCAAAAAAGAAAACGATAGGATCATCTTCAGGATCAAACCCTACTACAATGCCATTGCTCAAGGGTGTTTCATCTTCCCACGTTCTGATCGGGGCGTCTGGATAGTGTACTAAATCACCGACTTTCACTTACAACCTCCAACTGCCTTTTGTTCGTTATAAACGATTCTGCGCCGGGACGACTGGCCCATTTGACAAACGCGTACATTGGATTTGTTCTGACGATAATTCCAACCCCGTGACTCTCGCGATATTCCTTCCCGCGATACACTACCAAATCGCCAGCTTTCATTTTACTCTTCCTCGATTACTACCAAAACAGAACACTCTTGACAGCGAGCAGTAGCCAGGTCGGACTCAATCGGACAGCCATCCGCTTCCATCGCGGTAACGCAGTCTCCATACTCGTCTAAAATCCAAGTCTCGTAGACCATAGCAGTCATGACAAACTCTTTATGATCGGGATTGTTAGGACATCGCAGTTTCATTCTCTCTCTCATTTTGAATACGCCCCTATTGTAGCACGTTCACTGGCGGTTGTCAAGTATTTTTTTCACACGATCTGATATTCTTTGTCGCCTCGGTACTTTCGGAACCAATCCGGCACCTTATCTGCTGGATAGCGTACTCTTGGTTTACTGGCATAGAATCTGCGATAAGATTCAATAATATTATCAGACCTAAACTCAGGTGGCATAGCCAATGGCAAGGTAGTTGGCTGATCGGTTGGGAACAAAGAGGAATCATACAACTCTAAACAATTGTCCAACACTGTCATGCACTTGTGAACCTTGCCAAAGCGTGAATGATATTCTTCTATCATTGACATAGTGTGCTCGATGAGCGACTCGAAGTTCGCAGAAGAAGCTCTGACCCATTTGGTTGACGGGTGACTTTTATGTGTCGAACGATATGGCGCAACTTGCTCTCCGTGTTGCTCATTGAGAGTGGTGCACAACATCTGACAAGACTCTAGTATCATCTTGACGACTCGGTAGTTGTCTTGAGATTTCGCAGATTCTATCCAGTCGATCTCTCCCGTGTCAGTATTCCCTTCGATAGCAAATATATTCATGAGGACATATTATCACATTTATTGTCGGATGTCAACTTTTTTTTCGGAGCTTTTCAGCAAATGGAATAAAAAGCATCACTGTGACACAGCCAAGCACAATACCATAAACCATACCCTGCATTGATGGATCTACTGCTGCTGCAATACCATCAGAAAAGGCATTAGACCCTGTTGCTCCCACTACTGCCCCCAAGAATGGATTTGATTCTTTGCCTAGTTTCTCGGCTAACCACCCTTCAAAGTCTACGCCGAAGTACATCCCGAAGAGCACGATGCCATTATCCAACAGGCCAAACATCATACCATCTGGAATATAATCAAATATCATTTTCCCTCACTTATGATTTTAAGTTGATGACCCAAGAAAAGGAAAGCAGTCCTTTTGCCATGCAACAATATCCAGTATCTCTCTTGATAACTCTGCGTAATTGAAGTCCTGTCGATCTTCATAATCAATCCATGTGAACCAACTGTTATACACTTTACAAGATCACCGACTTTCACTTAGTACCTCGAACTCAGCCACTTCAAATCCTACTCTGACGAAACCAGTGTTGTGCCACATAACGTCACAAAGTTTCGCAGGTTTTTTGCTGCCTTCAGGAATCCCGCGATACACCTTGAGTACCAAAGCAATATCTTTCTCCGAATCCAGCAACTTCCAATCACTAAATCTTACCAAGTCACCTTTCTTAACCCTCTTCACTTATCACCTCGAAAGCAAAGGATGCCTCTTCCGATATATACGAATACCCTCTGCAAACCCAAAGTATGTCATACCTGCGTATATCTTCACCGGGCGAGTATGAATGAGGCCTATCAGTTATCTTTGTAATCAATCCGTGTTTTCCCTTTGTCCAGCCGTGCTTTACTAAATCACCGACTTTCATTTCTTTTTTGGAGCCCTGTACATTTTGAGATCACTTCTCTTGAAATGTCCTGATTTGCTCCACATCATTCTTTTTAAGCCTTTATACTTAGGATTGATCCATTGAACAATATAATAAGTTGTTTGATCCCAGTGGCTATCACTCTTGTATACCTCCGTAAGAAGTCCAACTAGTTTACCGTCTTGCCAATCCCTGTGATGTCGCCACATATTCTCAAGATTAGAACCGTACTGTGATAGTGTTACTAAATCTCCTACTTTCATTTTACCTCCGATACTATTATCAAATTTTCTGGTTGTTCGTTGCAGATACCCTTCATATCAAACCATTTCACTGGATATACTTCGCCCGCTAACTCAGTCTTGCGATAATAATCTTCTATATCCTCCTCATCAACGACATCTGCTAGAAGCCTACCACTTCCAGTAACAACGCCCAGACATTGCTCGTCTGGTGAGTCATTTTTGTACAAAACCAATGTTCCGATTTTCAACATGTTCCCATTATAGCAAAAACCAATGTGATTGTCAAGAAAAAAATTGTTCAACAATTTCCAGGACTTATAATTTCCAGTCCGTCGATGGCGACCAAACGCGACCACCCTGACGGACTAACAACGCGAACATGAGTGTGCGAAAACATAGGATCTCCATCATGATAAGGCTCTTGTCTTTCTAGATCGATGACTATGAAAAGGTTATCGTCTGGATAACCCTTCATCATGTCATCTTTCCAATAAACTAAGTCGCCTACTTTCATTCTTGTCTTACTAACAAGGAGTAGGTCCGCCCCAAATCTTATCCTTGCCGTACATGGCTTCAAGCATTTCCTTGGCTGCAAAGAAGTTAGGGGCTTGGACATAGACTTCGATATGCCCAGAATCAAGTTTTAGTTTCGCTCTCCAGTTTTGCATCGTTTTCTCCTCGATTGTTGTATTACCATTATAACAAAGAAAAGAACAGTTGTCAAGAAAAAAATTTCTTTAATGATCTCGGGAGCTTACAAGATACAATTCCTCTTCAGAGGCCCAAACTGACCACCCTGTTGACGGATTAATAACGCGAACGTCATAATTAAGTCTTGCTAGCTCAACAATCACCATTGGTTTTCCATCTAAAAGTCCGTACATAAGCTCTGATGTCCAACAAACCAGATCACCAACCTTCACTAATCACCTCAAATGCTGATTCCACAAGGGGGTGCGCGTAATTAAACTTTGGGAAGAAGATAAAATAAGATCCTTGCACAGGATTTCGTACACTCTGTACAATTCCTAGTTCTCCTTTAATTTCGTGTTCCATTAACACTGCACAGTTATTTTCAATACGAGCGATTTCAGGTTGCCATACGCAACGAACTAAGTCACCTACTTTCATTATCTTTCTCGTCGTTTGCAACTCCAAGCATGGCATAACCACAAATGTCTCTCCAAGGGCTTTCGCCAAAAGCATCTTTCTTTGTGGCTAGTCTAAACAACTTATCAATGACTCGCGTAATTGCTAACGCATCTCTGTACTGTTCAGGTTTTATCCCATCAGGATAAAGAACTTTAAGAATCTCGCATGATTGTCCGAAGGAGTTGCCATAGGCTTCGTTCTTTTCTTGAACAAGCTTTCCAATTTCTAATCCAATATCTTTATAATTATAATCTTTCATTTTTAGCTTTCTGTTTTTGCAAGCACTTCTAGTTCATCATGAAATAGTGTTGCTTTAGTTCCATCAAGAAAAATAATTTTAATCCAACGATCTTCTACTCCAAACTGATCATACTTCTTAGAAATACCCTCTATAGCAACGTCAACAACAACGCCAGTTATATTTTTGTTTTCAGTCTCTCCTGGATAGTGAGAAGTTTCTTTCATTTTAACCAAATCACCAATTTGTATTTGTTTACTCTTCATTCTCTACTGGCATAAGCCAGGCTTTCGATAGCGTTATTTTTTTCCCGTTTCTAAACAAAACTGTGAAAAGTTCCTCAGCGGGAAGTTCTGGAAAATCTAAAAAATCTTCCTTCGATTCTACTAATATGCCGGTGCAATCTCCAAGTGTTTTTATATACCTATCATCAAAAGCGTATGAGTGTTTTATCACCCTCTCTTTATTCAACTTTACCAAATCACCGACCTTCACTAATCGGTCCTTTTTTAATCAGCCCTTTTTCAATCAGCCGTGTCGCTATGCGCCCATAAAAACCTTGCAAGGACCATGCCAATCCCGTATCTACCAAATGTTGAAAGAGTTCGATTGTCTCCTCGTCAGAAAGATGTCCCTCTTCGTAGGCAATAAGTTTAGAAGTCAAATCATCCATTTTTTCTCTCCGATTTTGAATGTGTCCCCATCATAACACGAATCGAGTCGGTTGTCAAGCATTATTTCAAAAATTTAGCAAAATATTCTTGCAAAGGTGAAGGAGCAGCTGGTTCCAGATGTCTGGACTCCCAACCCGGGTCAGACCATTTTCTTCTTTCCAACTCCTCCGCTGTCTGTTTTCTCTGGGCGTGGGATTTGGCGTTTTTTGCGAGATATTCCAGAACGTCAATTGGTGTAGCAGGATTTTTAGTAAGACTGTAAGCAATTGCCGAAATATCTTCGAATTCTTTAGTAGCCAACAGGCGTAGAACTTCTGTTTTCACTTTGGGGCCGGTCCCAAAGTGCTTGGTTGCGAGCGGCTTAAGCCAATGCTCCCTTCTCTCTTTGGGTATGGAAGCTATCGCAGTTTTTATTTCATCGAGAGAAGCATCTGAACCAATCCTTACCATTTTATTCAGATCGTACCTTTTAAGTATCTGATATTTTTCATATGCCTCTGTCTTTATAAGCTGGCCATGAAGCGCTTCAAAAGTTTCCTTGGACACCGGACTATCATACCGATCCATAAATTGCTCTGTGCCATAATGAAACTGAAATTTTGCAAGAAGAGAGAGATCTTCGAAGTCTCTCCGCTCAAAAATAAACAAAGGATTATCCTCTTGATAATACTCTTCAAAATAATCCAAGCCAGGGATAGCAGTACACCAATCTGCTGTTCCGTGGAAACAAGAAGCTGCCTTGTTATGGATACCCATTATAACCCATCCACCTTTTCCTGGTACTGTTTCAGGATTGTCTAAGTCAATTTCTCCCCCCGCATTTTTCTTCCACTCTCCTCTAAGAAATTCTGTACCTTCCACAATCAGATTGGGATTCTTAATCTTTTTTTGTCGACTTTTTTCAATCTCTGGGCGGGCCTCTTCCACAACGGAATAAAGTTCTTCTAGTGAACCAATTTGCATTATTTGATTTTTTGACATCAAATGCTTATGATGGAAATACGTCTCTAGAGCATGTGCTATCGGTCGCGAGATGCCGTCTGGGACGGGGCCGCCAACCAATTCCTTCATAAGGCTGTCGAATGACGCTGTATCTTCTTCGCTTTTTAGTATTTTTAACAACCACAGTATTGCCTCGCCTTTTTGACCATCTGTTATATCACCTGGTATTAAATCTCCTTTATGTGGATGAAGGTTTAATGCCAGGCCGGACAAGATCCTTCTAAATCTGTCATGTTTAAATTCCTGTGTTTGTGTGCGGCCGTACCACGGATCATCTGGCTCGGCCCATTCGTGTTCGTGCTGTTCCATATATCTTAGTATCAAATCTCTAATGGCGTTGGGTACCTTGGGCTCTAGAGGCGTCGGCCAGTCGAGTTGCGTCTTCATGACGCCTTTTTCACCTTCCCATTGAATTTCTGTTAGAAGATATTTGCGCCAATTTTCAAATAATAGTTTCACTACTCATATTCCTTTAGCATACTCAAAATGTGAGCATCGCGTTTCTTGGCAGACTTTGTGCCTCCATATGTGCCATACTGTATATTACTAAATATATCTATAGCCTCTTTTCTTTCATTCGGGGTAAGCATTTTAATAACATCTTCCAGATGGCTGGTCGATCTTAGCCCATCTAAATATTTCTTTTTAAGTCGTGTGTCGCTAAACCTTTCCCATTCTTCATCCGAAAACCAACCAGGTTTTTTGGTGGAGCCTCTGCGGCGCGACGGAAGCCAACCTGAATATTCTACTTCGCGGCGTAGGGCGTCTGCTGACATTTTTTTACCAAGAAACTCAATCTCGTCTCCAGCTTTCTTCCAAGTCTCCCCTGAAATATATATTTCAGTGCCCGAATCAAAGCGGTGAATTCCCTTTTCCTTCTTGATTACCCAATGGGGAACTTTATAAACATACACATTGCCGCTTACACCATGAAATTTCGAAATATCTATGTAGTTTGGCGACATAAACACACCGGTATCAGGCATCGGAGCACGATGGCTGCGGCCCCAAACATAAGTCTCAGGGGCTGTTGGCTCTGGTTTCGCCGGAGTTGGGCCAATGTGATACAAAATAACTTTGTCTTTCTGGACACGCAGCGTGACTTCAGCAAGATATTGGCGCCAATTTTCAAATAGGAGTTTCATGGTCCTTTTCCCCTTTCCAAAAAACTTTGCAGAGTATCTTCTGGGCGAAATTCGCTAAAGATGATTTCTTCTGGCTGCAATTGTTTAATTATCCTCACATCCCTCAGAAGTGGTTCGCCATCTGCGCCGACGTCATAAGTCCACTCCATTGAGTATTTTACTTTTTCTATTTCCTTGTTTAGTCGCGTAGCTTCTTTCTCGTACTCTGCCGGAGAGAGATCCTCTTCCTCCAATTCCTCCAGTTCGTATTTCAATTCCTCCAGTTCGGCCCGGGCGCGGTGATACGCATCTTCGTCGGTGAGGTTTGTGCGAATTAGATCTCCCTCTACCAGGAAGATATTATCTACGTCCAACGCCTTTGTTAGCATGTGTCCCCAGTAATTTTCTCCCAAACCGTAGCGCGCTCTGCTTTCTTCCGGGTCGATCAGGATGTACTTGCCCTTCATTGGGTACGTGAAATATACTGAGACGCCCGCCTCAACTCCCGTACTTCCTATGTCGGCCAGAAAATCTGAGTCCAGTCCCATCCTGGAGGACTTACCGAACTTTCCAAATCTAATAAAGCTCCTATTATGAGGATCTTCGAATTTTTCTTGTGGATATTCCTTTAATAAGAATTTGCGCCAATTTTCAAGTAATAGTTTCATAATGACCTCAAGCTAATTTTCTCATTATCACATCAGGCCTACCGTACTTATAGCTATTAAACTTTAAATTTGGATTAATTGCAATATTAAAATTATCTTCCGCAACAACTTCTGTCTTTTCGTTTGGCAGAGTGTCAGGATCTTCAAAGATTAATCCATCAAGAGCTTCTGCATATACGCTGGTTGAAGGATTCAGGATGTTTATTGAATCATAGTTCCATTTTTCAGGTTTATATTGTTCGTCCCATTGATAAACTTCATAAACATCAGTGAATCCGTGCTTTCTGTACAGACCGCTCAAGAACCCATCAAAATGATCTAATCGCGCACCTCCAACTTCTTTTGCCTTCCTCATAAACTCACTACCCAACCCCCTCAATTCAGAATTATTATGAACGCTAACTATATCATCTCCACTCTTTATGGCAAATCCAGCATTGTGATTTTCTAACAGATGTAGGTCCATTTTTACCAACTCTTCAAAAGAATAATAAGATAGAAATCCAGCTCTTTTACCTTGATATAAAGATTCATGAAACTTTTTAACAACTTCTAGATCTGGATTTTCAGCTCTACTAGAAATATATTGAAGCTGTGTAATTTCTGCTTCAGTTATATTTCCCTCATCTCTAAACACAGATGCAGCAAACATAGAATTGTAAGCTACTTCTGAGAATCTGGCGTCTACTTTGGAATTCCCTTCCTTAAGATATCTACGCCAATTTTCAAATAATAGTTTCATAACTATAAATAGTTGCTCACTGCGAAGAAAGGTTTTTTTCTCTCTTAAGCCAGTCTTTTTCTTCATCGTAAGTTATAAGGCGAAGTCTGAGATCAAACTTTTTATGATCTTCTTTTTTGATCTCTTCCGCTTCTTTTTCTGTTAGCCATTTGCCCTCAACTATATCGTAAATTTTCATAATTTGGATCTCCGTGTTTACTAATGATTGTGCACCTTCTTTTATATACCCAGCAAGAGCCGTCGTCCGTCGTTTCAAGTGGAATCGGCGTTGTGCCAACCCAATAAATTTTAATCATCAAATCAAAATCTCCCGTAACTATTGCAAAGCCAGCCAGATAATGCTTGTGAAAATCTATTCTGGACCATCTGATTAAATCACCTATTGTAGGCTCAAGTATCACATAGTAAATATGATGCTAGCGTCGCCTTCTTCCTTGTCCTCTTGATTTTTTCCCTTTTTTATGGTATTTAGAATTTTTGTGAGTGGAACGGTAAGTATGTTTTCCATCCCCTTGTCTTGTTTTCTTTGCTTTTTTTCTTTGTGCCATTTAACTTCTCCATGCTATTACACATAATACGATAGTAATTGTCCAACAAAAGGCCAGTAGCATTAGAGACGGACTCATCTACTACACCAATGTTCCCTGCAACGCGCCTGGTAATGTTCTCCTGCTCCGACAAGCACTTGATCTGTATTGTCTTCTGTCAATCTATAAGTGTGGGTTGCTGACTCTCCGCACGCTTCACAAACAGCAGTGAGCTTTAAAACTTCTTCCGCTACTGCCATGAACTTGGGCATAGGACCAAAAGGTTCTCCGCGTGAGTCCATATCCAGTCCAGCAATTACTACTCTCTTTCCCATATCTGCCAAACTTGAAACTGTTTCTAACAATAAAAAGTCAAAAAATTGTGCTTCATCGAAAGCAACGATTTCAGTATCCTCTTCTAACATGCTCATTAGTTCATGTGAATTTTTTAGAACATGGCACTTCAACCTTTTCCCGGAATGAGAAACAACTTCTGATTCCGAGTATCTATCGTCCAAAGCTGGTTTAAATAATTGATATTTTTTTTTCGCTATTTCCGCTCTTTTAAGCCTTCTCAGCAATTCCTCTGATTTGCCGGAGAACATTGGACCGCATACAACTTCAATTCTTCCTGCCTTCATTTAACTCCTCTAGCATTATTCTTTTTCTCCCTCTATGACCTGAAACTTTGACCTTCTCATTTCAGCTACTTTTTCATGATATTCTTCCTGCATCGTATTCACAAACCCTCCAAATTCTTTAATCCAATCTTCTTTTTCAACTGCATAAAGAATAAAAGCTAGCGTAAATCTAATATTGTCACATGTCTCACTAACTCCAATTGGTGCATAAATTTCCGGAGGAGCATCGTCGCGAAGAACAATTGCTCCTTCTTTTTCTGTTAAATTAATTTTTTCTTCGTCCATTTTTTTCCGCGTATCTCCTTTATACCATTTTCTTTTTCATTTGTCAACTATTTTTTTTTGAAACAATTTTTAAATTACCAGCCTCCATCAGTAAACCAGCCGCAATCCAACCATTTTTTCTCATTGGAGGGTACGACGACGGGGATATATCTGTTTCATTTCTATCTATACACCAATATATTTTAACCATGTCTCCTTGTTCGGTTAACTTTGGCGCTGTCTTTGTCTCTGTTATAATCCCGCATATGTTTCTGCCACTTGAATTTTCGTAACAAACTAAGTCGCCGACTTCAAATTTACTTTTTTGCTCTTGATAAGATTTTGAGTTCATCTAGCGTGGCAATCCACCTTTCTTGTCCATCAACGTACACCTTGTAACATGTATCGCTTCTATTATAACTATTAGAATAAACTGTAATTTCGAATTCTCCTAAATATACAGCTTGTTTTGGTAAATTTTGCGCCCACTTAAAGTATGATGTCGCGTCTGAAATATTAATAATTTCTACGAGGTCGCCAATTTGCGGTGCTAACAATATAGTCTCCTAATAATAACTAGGAACTATAACTTTCTACAGCCTATTTAAAAATTGGCATCCTGGCGGCGTCGAAAAGCTTTTTTGTGAAAGATTTTTTAAGTCTCAAAAGTCTTTTAAATTTTGCCGCTTGTCTAACATCTGTATAAAGTGCTGACGGTCTTCTTACTTGGCCATCGATAAGCTGTTCAGAAAAATCATAAAACTTCGCTTTGACTGGTGATTTTGCCATGGCACACCTTGAAGACATGACTCCAAGAAAAAATAAGAACAAAAGCGCTATTAGTTTAGCTAAAAATCTTTCATCAAGTCTGTTCAATCCATAGGCACTCCTGCTTATTATAATTAGTTAGGAGTTGCCACTACTTCTATTTTTTTATCTGCGATCATCTCTTCAAGCCATAAAGCTGTTTGTGGAATCTTCTTCCCGCTATCTCCCAAATACATTAAATTGTACATCCAATATTTATCTTTAATAACGGAACCTCCATACAATTCAGATTTTTCTATTCTTAGAAAATAATCGATAATCATTATCTGTTCTCGACCTGGCCAAGCATCTTTAAGTTTCAGCAGCGTCCCTATTTTGTATCTCGGCTTCTTCCTCGAAAACAATAAATTCTCCCTTGCGATTATATGTTCCGTATTTTTTATGATATACTTTTCTAACCAACTTGTCAAGCTTTTCTATGTCGAGATCGTTCTTTTTTTCCTTCTTTTCTTCTTCCATTCCTGCCCACTTATAATGTGAAGGAGGGATGTAGGTTTGCAATATTTTATTGACTTTCATTTTCTTTCTTTTTCTTAAAAGCAAAAGTTGTTCCACGAACTTTAGACCAAAAATCACCGTCATCTGGAATTTGTTGTATAGTTGACCAGTCGCCATAATCTGTTTCGGATCCATCTTGGTTATATGCATTTATATACATTTCATTGGTGTCTTCGCCAGGTTCTCCAAAGACAAAAGCTCTTTGTTCATACTTCTTACAGAGTATTTTAGCTAATTCTTTTAGCTCTACGCCGGTTCGCTCGACATCTCCCCTTTCCTCATCATAAATGATAATAGATTTTAAAACTGTTTTCTCAACTGCTCCATCCCCTTCTTCACTTTTTACAGGCCACGAACCCAATAATTTAGCAAATGGAAAACCTGCAGCTTTAACCGCTTGCTGCATTTCACTGTACCTCATATCATTTTGACCGCGAGAATACTCAGGCCGATCAGCCGTTACAATCGCAAAGGGGACTTTTAGGTCTTCAATTTTTTGTAGTACTCTTCTGTAGGTTGTTTCGCTTATCTGATCAACAGTACTTCTCCAGCTTTTCATTATTTCTTTCATAAGCATGCTTCTAATTAGTTTCTTTCAACTTGGAAATCACGCTTTCGTAAGAAACGTTCTTAACAATTTCAGAGAGTTGTTGAGTGTATATATCAGTCATATCACCACGATTTCTTTTTGTAGTATTTTGTATATTGTTATATAATATTATAACACACTTTTCGGCATTAATAAAATGTTCCACTGCCGCTAAAACAACTTTTGCTGAAACGACATTAATTGAATTGGCGCTTTCTCTGAACATCAAAAGCTCACAGTTGTTGTCAACCTCCAGTGTTGCCTCAACTGCAGCATCTGCTTTAGAAGATCTTAAATGCTTTTCTATATCCGCTTCAATTGAAAATCTAGTAAAATGTAAATTTTTTAAGGAACAGTATTCATCTGACAAATTATCAACTAGAGCACCGAACAAAGCATCTACAGGCCCTTTCCCCGAGCCTTTTATTGTTAACTTTTTCTTTCCAAATAGTAATTTGCAGATTATATCTGTACTTTCTTCGATAACATTTTCTTTTATTGACAGCTCGCTAAGTTTTAAATTTGTATAATTTTTTTTTAATATATTTTTAATGATCTCGATCACCTTTTCTCTTTGTTCTTCCGAGTGAGTTCTTAGTTTTAAAACAGGTGGCGTCATATAGTAAATAGTTCCCACACGGGATCAGTATCTTTTGTTTTGATCTGTGCTTCAACAAACTTCTTTCTCTTTTTTCCAGTTGCGCAGTCACAATATTTTCTTTTAACATGCGGAGCCTCGTAAACCATTGTGTGTCCCATACCGCCGCATTTTCTACACACTTTTTTTGGAGATTCTTCGCTTTGCATGGTCGCTCCATCCGTTTAGTTTATCACGAGTGTCCTCAAGGTTCAATTCCTTCGGGACGTCATAGACGGGAAACAAACCATGCCAAACAAATATAACACCTCTAAAGATTAGTGTTAAGCCGACTGTTCCTGCAAATTTGAGGTGGCTGAGATATGTTTCATTATTTTGTTCAAGGTGTCTCACCTTCAGGCTCCTCAAGTTTGTACTCGTGCTCCGGATCTAAAAGCGTAGCGAGTTCTTCTTTTATTTTTTGCATGGGCTCGGCCAGTTCTCTTTTTATTACTTCTTTAGTGCGCAATTCCAACTGCTCATATTTGTCTATAGGTATATCCGTGGGAGATAATCCAAAAACATCTTCGAGAGCAGACCCTATTATTTCCTCAATTTGAAGAACGAGATCGTCAATATCAGGCTGAACGGGATTCGGTGTTCGGGGCAGCGGGAGGCGACCGACAGGTAGTTCGCCAACTGGTCCTTCTGGTTCGGATGTCCTCTTTTTGCCAGTAAAATCAACAGGAATGACACCCTCCTTCAAGTATCTTTTCCAGTTTTCAAATATAAGTTTCATCTTGTGACCAACTCCTCAACAGTGAAAAGTTTGACAAGTTTATCGAATAACTCGTGGTCGTCAAGTATTTTCATAATTTCTTCTATGTCCTCATATTTTTCTCCGGGTGCTTTGCCATGGCGAGCATTGAAACCAGCTTCAAGTTCTTCTCCTATCGCATATTCTAATCGATTAACAAAACTTATGGCCCTTTCCTTCGCTTCTTCTCTCTCGGGTACCGGTTCGGACGTCCTCTTTTTGCTAAAATCGACAGGAATAACATCGCCTTCCTTCAAATATCTTTTCCAGTTTTCAAATAGGAGTTTCATCTTGTAACCAACTCCTCAATTCTTGATAGTGAAGCTCTAATGTGTTCTATATCTTTTTCGACTCCAATGAGAGCGCGAGCATTCTTTTCATATTCTTCAGCATCTTTTTCAATGTTGGCTACCTTTACTTCAAGATCTCCGAGATCATTACTTACTTCGGCAACATCCAAATTCGTTTGCCAAACCCAACCAGCCAGCGGCATTATAAGTATGCCGAGAACAAGAGTAAAGATTTTCCATAGATCTACGTTGACTTTCATTCTTTACAGTCCTCCGGTAAATATGATTTTGGTTCTTTCTTATAAGTAGCAAGTGGGGGCTGCTTCCAGTCAATTTCTGGGCAATATTCTTTATGATCTTTCTTATCTTGTAAATAGAAAGCCAATGCCTTTGTGTCTCTTTCTATGTCTCCGATATCTTTTTTGGGATCTCCCATTGGAATTAAGGCAGTCATTAGAAATATTGCTATTGAGAGTTTCATTTTTTCTTTTGCCAATATGCGAAGGGAGCAGGATGTATCTGCTCCACTATTTTCTTCACTTCTTCCATAGAGGGTGGATCAATTATTTCAAATTTAACAGTTGCTGTGTAATCAGAATGATATGGTTGTCTGATTGTAGTTGCCACAGGTATATTATTATCCCACTTTACTTCGAACTCTCTTCTACCTCTATAAGCGGGAATGTCAACTATGGTTCCCTCTTCGTTTTCATGATTTTTCGTTTCTGGGCGTCCATGGATTTCGAAAGTGTCTATTTTTATTCTACTGCCGACGATCATACCCTTTAAATCTTCATACAATTTTCTTTTTATGTCTTCAGCTATGTCATCTATTTCGTCCCAGTCGGCATCTTCGGGAATGGGAAAATAAGTACCAAGTTTTCCTCTCTCTTTTAAACCAAGCAGGCCTCGGGCCGTCAACAGACCAAGACGATAGTCATAAAGGGTTTCTATTATTTCTAACGCTTCTAAAACACTTGACCATGTGCTTTTTGTTGGAGGCAGGCCGCCCCACTTTTTACTTTTATAAGGTCTAAAATATTTAACATACATGCTGTGTTTTGCTGCTTTTCGAACAGAATCTTCAAGCCCTTCCGAGGGTATCTCCGATTCCGAATCCTCGCTTACAAACTTTCTCCAGTTTTCAAGTAGGAGTTTCATCTATCCACCCTTATGCTTGAAGTACTGAACTTGTTTTTCTCTCTTCTCCGCACCTTTTCTTGATGAATAGCAACCCAAATTTTTGCTCTTGCCAGTTTTGGGATTCTTCTTTTTGGAACGAAGGCACCATTTTTTGCCTGATTTTTTGATGACTTCTTTTACTGAGCCTTCTTTAAAATATGTTTTGGTGCTCAACGCTTCCGGATCAAATCTGCCGGTAATGTATTCAACAGCTTTTTCGGTTGAAAACTCTGGATCCAAATAAAGAATGACAGAATCATATAAATTATTAAATTTGCCTGTTGGCATTTGGACTACATTGTTCATCACATAATATGTATTTAATTCTTTAAATTCTGGATCAGTATATTTTTTAACTGGCTTTGATCCGACAGCTGTTTTTTTCGTGGTGGTGATTTTTTTTGTAGGCTCTTTCCTCGTTTCTGGCTCTGGAAAGTATTTGAATGCTGTTCCCTTTTTGCCGCGAGCAGCAAGACTTCTTACGCCTTTTCCCTTTTCTAAAACAATTCTTGCAGCCTCTGCGAATCCTTCGCTTTCAATTTTGTGTAAAATGGTGCCGAGCCAATCTTTTTCATCTAATTTTTTCAGTGTGTCTAAATCATCACTAATTTGCGCCACATTTACAATTGCTTGCCTAATTTGATCGTAAGCAAATTGAGTCGTGACGCCCGAACCTGATTCGCCTGTCTGACGAATTTGTGACGAAACCCAGATTAACGCTTGAAGTTCGTGAGGTAATAAATTTAATTTTTTAGCCTCTCGTGCAACAAGAGTCGCCATGTAACGATAAGAAACAATACCGGACATTAATTTGCCTTTGATCGCGTCCCATTCTTTTGCTGTTGAAGCCTTGCGAAGAGAAGGATAAAAAGCATCAATCATCCACGTATCAATTGTTGAGTTCCATTCATAAAGATCATTATAATCAATATTTCCAGATTCATCTCTTTCGCCTGCCAAAGAGGGATCTATAAGATTGAGTGCAAAATTTGGAACTTTATGAGCACCAGTAAATCCTCTAAACTCTCCTGGTTGTCTTTTTTCAGCGCCTGGAAAGGTTTCAAGATACCGTTTGAGGAGTTCCGGATTAGTGGCGGCATCTTGTTGTACTGCTTTATACATAAAGATTGCCTCCGTCAAGTTTAGAGAAAATTTAGCACGAGGCGAGTAAGTGGCAATTAATAAGCCCATCAAAGCTGAGTCTCTGTCACTTTCTGTTTCATTGTCTAAAAGTTCTCGAATATTATGATACCAGTCTCTAGCTTCTTCGTATAGCCCAGCAACATTCTTTGTGCTCTCAACTAATGTTCGAAAATCTGTTAAAACTTCTTCCGGAACTTTTAAAACATAACCAGTTTCTTCAAACTCTTCAGCTGACATTCGGCCAAGACCTTTTTCTAAGCCTCTCACGGCTCGTGGCCCACGTTTTTTTAACTCTCCCTCTGGTCCGTGATATCTTTGACGCAAGGAAAATACATTTTCTTCACCCTCCACTTCTGCGACCATTTTTAGGGGTATTGTCTCTTCTTGTGCCGGCTCTAAATCTTTTAAACTAATGTATGGAACTGATCCTTCAGCACCTAAAACTTTTTTTGCAGCAGAAACTATCTTTGCAATAGATTTATTTAGTCCCTGTAGCTCAAGCCTACTAAACGTAAAGGTCTTTCCTTCTGCGTCGGATTCATTCAAGTATTTGCGCCAATTTTCAAATAAGAGTTTCATTTTATTCATGCCTTCCTACTATTATTACTGCTTCTGGAGGACTCACAAGTATTTCTCCAAGAGTAATGTAACTCTGAGGATTCCAATATGATTCTGCCGTATCTTGTATTCTTTCTTCACTTGCACCGTTGTTATGTAGCTCACGAGCTTTTGTCCATATTTCCGAATTTGTTTTAAATATTTTAGGATTCCCACGAAGCTTCACTTCATATGTTTTTATGGAGTTGCCGCCTATATCTTCTTTTTTATCTGTGCAATAACTTCCACCACCGAATCCTTCTAAGTTTTCACATAAAAAAACACAGTTTAAACGGCTTGGACGATCTGGAAACTTTATTTTCCGAATCTTCTCAAAGATATCTTCTACTATGGTTTCTCGCGGGATTGCTTTGGGAACAGAAACACCTAAACCGCCCTCCCACGTACCTTTGGCTTGCCAATAATAAATTGCATTTTCATTTTCATCCAAATACTGACGCCAATTTTCAAATAGGAGTTTCATACTGTTTGGACCTTTATGACCCACATTTCTGGTGCCTTGATAGAATCCAAAAGTTTTCTTATGTGATCATCGCAGGCATATTCTTTTTGTCCTGCTTGCGGACCCCATTGAATGCCATATTTGGCGTCTTGCATACAATATTTACATCCGGCGCCATTCATTGTACAAGTCCCCACTTCAATAAATATATGCCATATCCGAGTGTGCCTGCGAATATAATAAATGTAATTTCAGGTAACCTATTCTCTATTATTTTACATAACTTGTAAAGACGCATCATTTTATCTTTTCCAGTGCCAATTTAACAGTATCTTTTAACTTTGGCGTTACATCATAATTGTCTATTTTATCATAAGCAACCCAAGCCCAATCCGTATGTTCAGAATCAAGTTTGACAGTTCCACTTTGAGAATTTGAGTAGTACATCATAACTTGTTCCTTTTCCTTCAGTTCGTAAACATTACTAATGTCTAAACTAGTTTCTTCTCTTGTCTCACGAATTGCAGCTTCTTTTGGAGACTCTCCTTTTTCTATATGGCCACCGGGTAAAGCCCACTTTTTAGGCATCCAATTGGAACTTGTAGACCTTTTTAATAAAAGTACTTTTTTATCATCATTGAGGACGACAACCATTGCTGCTTTGAATTTCTTTTTCTCCTCCATAAAATTTCTCCAGTTTTCCATACAATTTTTCATTCTCTCCACTTTCTTTCAGCCTTGATTAGTGTGCCCGAAATAATAGAAATTCCTCTCACTCCTTTTATCTGAGCAATTAACTTCTTTAATCTTCTAAGTTCATATTCTGGAGGTCCATCAGTTGCAAATTTAATTCTTAATTTTGACATAAGTCGACCGCCCTCTTTCTTAGAAGCCCCTATTCCATCAACGATAGTTACACCACATCTGACTCTAATCGAATTTCTGTAATCTTCAAGGCCCGGATCTTCATCCGACATGGGAACATCAACTGTCAGTATGGCTTTACACTGCCAGAGTTCAGTTGTCGGCCTAACCTCATCAAGTCTTTTCTTTTTCGCTTCTGTAATTTTGACTTTAATCTTTTTTTTCATGCATCGATGCCCTTTGATACAGTATATCATATTAATTAGTTCTTTTATTAGTTAATAGAATATAAAAAGGGGCGCAAAGCGCCCCTTTTCAAGCATCGCGAAAGCAGGCACTAGGTGATACTAATTTCTTGTGCTGGAATTACTTGTACCTCTGGTTTCTTTACTGTCACGACAAGAATACCATCTTTGTATTCAGCGTTGACATTTTCGGCAACTGTTCCTTCTGGCACAGTCCAGGAACGAGCGAACGAACTGAATGAATGCTTACGAGCATTTCCTTCTTCTTTTTTTTGTTCATTCGTATAAGAAAGCGTTAATGTCTTCTTCTCGAGAGATGCTTTAAGCTTGTCTCTGTCAAGTCCTGGCGCAGCAATTTCAATTACATGCGCATCATCGGTCTCGTACACTTCTACGGAAGGTGTTGACCTATTAAAAATTTGTGGATGAAAAAAATCTCTATCGAATGTGCTTTTGGTTGGCGCCAAAAAATCGTCAAACAATTTAGTAAAATCCGCAAGGGGTTCTGAAAAACGAACAAGTGTCATAGTTAATTCCTCCTTTGTCAGCTCTGTTCCATATACAAGATAAGCATCGTGAAAAGAAAGTCAACCTCATTGAATAAATAAATATATTTTATGCGCGTATTTCAATTCCATTTCATCAACAAGCAGTAGTTTTGAATATGAAGCCAAAAGACTGTATTTTTTGAGGTCAATAGAGACTGATTCTTCTTCTGTTACTTCATCTACAAACGGAGGAGTAAGAATTAAATCATCCATAAGTTCAACATAACGACAGTTGATGGAGTAATATTCACACAACAGAGTCATCAAACCTGAATTCCATGCTTCCTCATCATTGATGTACTCTTGAATGCAAGATTTGGCAATTTTCCTGCTGCCCAAACAACTACTTATTCTCTCCAAACAATCATTTATTGGAACAGAGTAGTATCCTTCTTCATCTTTCATTTTGCTTTTAATTTAGATGGTAGCTTAACTCTTCCATATCTGATCCCCTCTCGCCAAAAATTCTTATTTTTTCGCTGGTCTGTTGCCAGTTCGGCTTCCATGTATTGTCCATTTTCATCTTTTTTAAACTTTGCTTTGTATAGCGTTAAATGCCCGTACAAAGGTTTTGGTTTCTTTTTGGCATACTTTTTGCGTGGAGGAGCTTGATTAAGAAATTCAATACACTGATGAAAGATTTCTTCTTTCGATAAGCCCTCACTTAAATATTGTTCATAGTCAACATCTATATGAACTATGATGGGCCACTTATCTCTTCCTAATCCTTTTATCGGCAGAACAGTGTGAGAATAAAAGCCTTTTTTCTTTTTTTTACTCGTTAACTTAACTGTGTTTCCGTACTCATGAAATTCACGTAAACCGCATTCAATCATTTTTGTTATCATCCTCAAAAGTTTTTAGAAGTTCTGTGTATCCTCCGACAAAATTATTTTCCACAACAGCCGGCTGATCACCTTTCCAGTCCAAAGTTTGTTCCCAAATCATTGGAACAGTTTCCCAACTTGTTTGTTCCATTGTGACATCTAAAAGCCTTCGAGCATTGTCCATATCGGTGTAAGCGAATGAACATTCATTTTCTTTTAGCAGCTCCAAAGCTTTTTGACAGCTTGGGCAAGAATTTCTTGTAACTAACATGTAATGTTTTTCTATCATTTTTTAACCTCTTAGTAATTGTTTTTGCGTTGCCAGACCTAATTTTTCTTGTACAGAGGAAGGTTCTCCAACGACTGTAAGCTCAATCCCGGCGTGGCCTCTGTTTAGATAGACTCTTGTAAAAGATTGATTCTCATCTAAATCATCTATTAGCTCATCTTCTGATAAAAGTTTTTTGTATGCCTTATCTTCGCGAAGGCAAACAACGTGTGCCGGATTAACGAAGACTTCTCTTAGAGCATAGTTTTCCTTTGACAGTGAACCATTTTCTAACATAAATTTACTTGTTTTTACTACTTCAATTAATTGTGTAACCATTAAAAATCCTCATATACATCTTCTTTATTGGCGAACCAATATTCACCATTATAATACACTTTGCAGTAATTGTCAAGTGAACCCATCAAAAGAACGCGATTTGGTTTATTTGTGGTAATGTGATTGTTGACCAAAAGTTGCAACTCGGTTGCTGGGGAGTTCTCCTCATTTTGAAATTGAATTAATCTAACCTCAGATGGTATAAAAACAAGGTCGCCTTTTTTAAACTTATTCGTTTTCATCAATGTTATCGTTTTTTGCTTCACCCTCGTCATTGTTTTCTACAGTGTCAACAATTGATTCTTGCTCTTCGTTGTTGCCAACTAAGTAAGTTCCATAAGAACCTACAATGTCAACACAATCAGCTAATTTTAGATCTGCATCTGTCAAATTTGTGCGAACTATGTGCAAATTTTCTAAACAATAATTTAAGTCACTTATTTCAGAAACGTTTCTTAACTTATAAATTATTTTGTTTATCTCTTCACCGTTCTCGTGCAGCTGCTGTTTAACGTCAGTCAGGAATTTTGCAACCTCATTTGGTACCTGATTATCATCAACAGTATAAGCTATTTTAACCTTCATCTGACCTCCGATTTATTAATCTTTTTTAAATATCTCTCTTCACAAAAAATTGTATGTGTTTTACCAAAAGGCAACAATTCATACATTTTTGCGCCCTTTGCTGCACTCTGAACAGCTGTTGCGTTTATTTTAATGACTGAAAACAAACTGTCACGAATATTTATGGGAGCATTTTTTCTTCCCCTAATAACAGTCCCTACTGGATACTTGGCTTCAGCCTTTGTGGCCTCAATAACTTTTTTCGTAAATTTATTTTCGCACATTGATTTATATTGTTTCTCAGACGGAACAAAGTCTAATTCATTAAAAATTCTTTCAGCAAGTTGAGAAAAATAAGGTGGATTATTTTTATAATACAGAGCGCATATGCTAGCTATTTCTCTTTTTTCCTCGTCGTAGTTTGACACCCATTTGTTATAGCTCTCTGCAGTTTCTTGAGAGTTTTTTTCTTTAATTCTATTTATAGCATCAATTTGATTTTTTGTTAACTCTCCATGCTTTTCATACAACTCTTTTATAGAAATTAAAAAATCTTTCGTTCCTCCGAACATCCACGGAAGCTCTAAAAGTTTATTAACCGTTTCAAAAACTTTATCGTCTTTGATCTTTGGTTTTGCAGCCACTTTTTTATACTTGTTATAATATTTTTTAACAAACATACTCTACAACACGTTTAAAACTTGATGTATTCCTAAACCAATCAAAGCCGTCATAAGAATCCACAAAACTTTTGACACTTGCCTCTTGAAGCTTTCAAGTTCACGAATGCGAGCATAAATTCCCTCATCCGGGTTGTAAACAGCCTCTTTAATTTTTACAATATCTTCTGCCATTTCTTCTTGCTTGTCTTTAACTATTTCAATATTATCCATCACCCGTTCAAATTTTCCATTGAGTTCAATAAGAGCTGTTTCAGCCTTTGAATCCATTTCGTTTTCCCCTTTTCGGTATTAATAAATAGTCTAGCATCAATGATCAGCCTCAACAACTGCATAATTTGTAGTGATTAATGTTGATGCTGCAGAAACAGCATTTTGTAAAGCAACTCTTGTAACTTTTGCGGGGTCGATAATTCCTGCTTCAAGCATATCAACTGTTTCGCCAAAGGCAAAATCCCAACCTTTATTGTTCTTTAGCTTCATTATTTTAGCTAGAATTAAATCAGAAGATTCTCCAGCGTTTTGAGCCATTTGTACAATAGGGGCTTTTGTTACTTCACAAATAATTTTTCCTCCTATTTGCTGATCATCATTTTCATATTTAACATTTATTTTCTTTAAGGTTCGAACCAAAGCAACTCCGCCGCCGGGGACGATTCCCTCCTGTTGTGCTGAACGGACAGCTTCAAGAGCATCTTCAACTCTGTGTTTTTTTTCAATCATTTCAATTTCAGTTGCTCCACCAACTCTAATAATGGCAACACCGCTAGCCAGTCTAGTAATCCTTTCCTGTATTTTTTCACACTCATAAAGAGAATCAGTCTGTTCTAATTCAACCTTCAAGTTCTCAATTCTCTGTTCCACTTCTAGTGGATCCCCTTTACCACCAACGATTGTTGTAAAGTTCTTTATGATATCAATATTTTTTGCTGTACCCAAATTCACTAACTTGACATCTTGCAATTGTATTCTGGATTCTCGTGAGACAAAAGTGGCACCAACAGACACCGCTAAATCTTTAAGAATGTTTCTTCTCTCTTCGCCATATCGCGGCGCTTTGATGGCAGCAACTTTCATTGTGCCACGAATAGCATTCATAATTAAAGCTGCCAGGGCTTGCCCTTCAATATTTTCACACACAACCACAAGAGGTCTATTTTCTCTCGCGACAACCTCAAGGAGTGGTAGTATTTCTTCAACAGTTGAAATTTCACAGTCAGTCACAAAAATGAGAGGTTCGTCATATTTCACCGCCCCTCTTCGCTCATTTGTAATGAATTGGGGAGAGACATATCCTGAATCAAAACGAAAGCCTTCTACAAGATCTAAGCTGGTCTCAACAGAACGAGCCTCCTCAACTGTGATTGAACCATCTTTTCCAGCTGCCTCAACAGCAGAAGCAATGAGCTTGCCAATTGTCTTGTCCCCATTGGCTGAAATTGTTGCAACATGCTCAATGTCATCGACACTAGAAATAGGCTTTGTAAGGCCCTCTAGTTGCCCTACAATCGCCGTAACAGTTTTATCCATTCCTCTCTTTATCTCCACAGGAGAAGAACCCGCTACGATGTATTTCTGTGCCTCTCGCAGCAATGCTCGTGCTAAAACAGTGGAAGTTGTTGTACCGTCACCACATTCGTCAGCAGTTCTTGCTGCGACTTGCTTGATAATTTGTGCTCCTGCATTTTCAAAAGGGTCGTCGAGATCGATGAACCTTGAAATGGTCACACCATCCTTTGTGATAATTGGATTGGATCCCTTTTTATGCAAAATTACATTTCGGCCGCGTGGGCCAAGAGTTGATGCAACATTATCAGCAAGTATATCAACACCCTTCAGAATCTTCTCTTGTAAAGAAGAGCCCGAATCATATTTCTTGACCATGTTCAACCTCTATATACAGTATATGACATTATACAACAAATGTCAAGTGTTTTTTAAATTATTTTTATTTTGTGTATCTCGGATCTTTCGCCATGACTTTGCGAATTTCTCTAGCGTCATTTTTCGCTATTTCAGCAGCTTCGTTCGCCTTGCTTCTTCTTTCTTCTCGAAAATACGATCCAATATTTTCAGCCAGACTCTTTGTCTTTTCAAGGAGGGCCATGACGCCGCCTTTAAGCTTCTCAACATAAATTTTTGCCACCTGATCTATTCTTGATTGAGACAAATCAATTAAACCATAAGAAGTGAGATTTATCACAGATTTTAAAGCATCAAGCTGGTCCCAACTGGCCAACCATTGTGTCGCACCCTCTGCTTCGAGAAGTAAACCTTCTTGTAATAATCTTTTCTCTCTTCCGTGAAAAGACTCATTGCGTATTTCGGCATTTCCGGTTTGCTCTTGCTCCTTAGATGTAGCAATGGCGGCTTCTCTGCCCTTCTGCGCCTTCCGCGCTTCTTTCTCCCCTTCTTTCCTTTCTTTTTCTTCTTTGGCCTTTTTCTCTTCAGGGGACATAACTGATTCTTCCTCTTCCGGTGTTAGTCCGCCGGTTTCTAAAAATCTGTGTAGATCTCCTGTTTTAGTGTATCCGGCTGTTTGTGCTAACAAGGCAGCCAAGGCAACATGGTTATGTTTGTTAGAAGGATCTTGATTAAAGTTAGCTGCAAGCTGTTTAAGTTCTAACCTGTCAACGCCATGCAAAAGATGCGCGCCTTGACCAACTCCCTCAATAAAGTCTACAAAATTACCTCTTGTAACTTCAAATTCCCAAAATTGTAGCTCCCCTACATTCTCGCCCTCCTTAGCTTTATATGCTACGATATATTTTATAATCGGTGTGTCCCCCACAAGAAGATAATCAACTATGTTAGTATAGCTTCCTTTGGTATTGCCACCTGCTTTCAAAAGCTTTAAACTAACAGGCACTCCGGAGTCGCCACCATAATCAGAAAATGCTACAAAATCCTCAATTGGCAGAGTCCCACCAACACGAGTCTTCACTTGGTGACCACCTGTTAACGCTGCCATAAATGCTTCGAAAACAAATCCTGCAGCGCTTTCATTGAAGTCATTCAAAGTTGCTTGAAGTGCTTCAATCACCATCATCATATTGATGATAACGCCTGGTGAACGTTTTCCTCTCGCGACTGCAGGATCGAGAAACTTATTGATATTTTGAACTTTTTGTTTCATGTCTCGCCCACCACGAACAACAGAAAAAACTTTCATTACATGATCTCTATCTTGCGATTCAGGATCGCCCCAAGCCTCTGTAGGAGAGAACGAGGGGAGAGGGATTGTCATACTAAACCTTCCGCCTTCCTTTTCTTCTTTTTCTGAAATTATTGAAGCACTCTCTTTTGTGCTTTCATAATCATCAAGAGCTTCTACAACTAACTTTAAAAGTTGGTAAGAATTGATGTCCTTTTTATTAAAAAATATGTTGAGACTTTCTTCAATATTCATGTTTATAATTAGTACGAACTAAACGATTTCGTCTGCTATTCCTAATTCTACAGCTTCATCAGCAGTAAGATAGACATTCATCCTTTTTGCTAAAAGTTTCTTGATATATCTTTTGGTCATTTTTGTTTCCTCCAATAGACACACAACCAATCTTTCTTGAATCCATTTGGCCTCGGCCATTTCGTTTTCAAGATCGGAGAGGTTTCCATGCTGACCAGAAGTAACACCGTGAAGCATAACTCTACAGTTCTTTCCAATGCGTCTTTGACCTTTTGTTCCGGCTGCCAGGAGTAGAACTCCTGCTGACATAACTTTTCCAAGGCCCAACGTTTTAATCTCGCAATCATCTCTTACCATTCGCATTGTATCGTAAATTGAGAACATGTCAACAGCGCTCCCTCCCCAAGTTGACACAATAAAATTCATGGGCTCATATGTAGTTGTGGTTTCTGATTCAGAATCCTCTGGATCTGAAAGTTCTTCTTTCTTCCCCATTTCTTTTAAAGCCATCAAAGAATAAGTTGTCTCAGCAGCATTTCCCTCAGTGACTTCGCCGTACAAACCAATTAGTCTGAGCTTTGCTGGTTCAGCTGCAGTATCATTCAACAATAAAAATTGTGAAAGATCTGTTGGTGTTTCCTCTTCCGATTGTTCTTTTTGCGGTTCTTCAACTTCAAATTTACCCAATTACTTCTCCTAATTAATTTTTTTTGCTTTACCATTTCTGTTGAGTTCTTGCAACTCAAACGGAAATTCTTTTGCCCAACCGATCCAAGAGTCTTTATCCTGGAATGCTCTAATGAATAAACGTAGCTCCGCTTTGCCGTTTTTGTGCCACCCATATCCAATTTCTTTCCAATCTTTTAATTCTGCTAAAATCTTCCTTCTTTCTCTCGCTGACATTTTTCCTTCAAGTTGAAGTTTATAAGTGACCTCTTTATCTTTGCCAGTGATTTGTTTCCAAGCAACAATTGTCATCTCGCTCTCCATATCATGTTCTCCTATATTATAACAAAAAGAAAAAAAAGTCAACCATTTTTTTTATATTGATCTTCAAAATCTTTTTTCGCCTCTTTCCAGTTGTTAAACTTCAAGAGGTCTCTGTAATATTTAGGCCAATGAGTTTTCAAACGCGATATTATTACTTCTTTCCATATGCTTATTGCTTGTTTATCTTTTTCAATTTTTGCTTTTATATACTCTTCATCCGAATTTGCAGAGCGTACATGTTCATGTTTGAGTTCTAGTGCATGCTTCACATCTTCTTCTAAGATAGTTAGCAACTTAAGAATGTCTTCTTTCAAAGACTTCATAAAAGAATACATATGTCCATAGTTTAATATAGAAGAAATTATCCTATAGGAAATAACTCCTGTAGCAAACCATAAAAACTGATCCATGCCATTTGGCACTACGCCCTCTTATTTTTCAATGGAAGTGAATATTTTTTCAACAATCTTGTCAGTTAGTTGATTAATTTTTGTTTCTCTAAGCTCTTTAGCTGCAGTTGCGGACTCGTTGAGTTTTTGTGCCTGCGTTAAGCGAGCAGCAACTTTTTGAGTAATTTTTTCAAGAAGATCTTCTTCATTAAGTTCTTCTGGTTCAGGCTCATTAACTTCTTCAGTGCTTGTTTCCTCCAGCTCTTCCACTCCTTCCCCGCCTTCAACACCTTCAATATCTTCAATATCTTCAATATCTTCAACACCTTCAGGTTCTTCCCCCACTTCCAATTCGGCCTCTTCTCCACCTTCAACATCTAGCGAAAGATCTACATCATACCTTTCAGCAACTTCGTCCACGACGCCCGCAATTCCTTGCATCATATCAGTGAGAGCATCGCCCAAAGGCTCTTCTCCGCCGGGCTCTTCCGGTTCAAGTTCACCTTCAAGTTCACCTCCAAGTTTTCCTCCAAGATCGCCTTCAAGATCATCTTCTCGGACGTAAGATACGCCAGCCTCCTCTAACTCTTCCTCTTTGGCTTCAGTTTCTTTAATTTTATCAACAAACGTTTCAGTCAAAGGATCGATTGAGGCCAGTTTCATAAAGCGGCGAATTGTGTTCTCATTAAGAAGTGGTTTTTTGTTGCTCATTGGTGTTCTCCTATAACGTTATAAGCTATTATTTCATAGTAAATAGTACGTTGATAAACAAAAAGTTCATTTAATATTTAAATAATTTCTAATTCTTTTAACTGTAATTTTGATAACGCTCGGTCTTGAATTTGTTTCACTCTTACAAAGCTTATGTTTAATCTTTCTGCAACTTCTCGCAGAGTCATTGAGCCATTTTTTTCAACTGCAATTAATACACAATTTAAATCATCTTTATGGTCAATCCAATGTTTGCAGTCTTTAATTGGGCAGTTGGTATTATTGACAACGCAACTGTTGCAACAACTTCTCATATTTCTAAATGCTCCTCTTCTATCAAATCAAATATATTCTCTAATTCATTAGGGTTTAAAGAAAATTGTTTTTCAAGCTCGCGCGCTTTTTCAATCAACTGCTTTGATTTTTTTCTGTTTACTTTACTTTGATTCCCTTTTTGTTCTTTATATCCATCAATAATTTTCATCATATTTTCGTCCTTGTTGATATATTTTCTCATCATCAATCTGAAGAATTCATTTTGCCGCATCCCATCATAATGTAGCCTAATTTTCAAATCAGCATGTTTTTTATCAAAATCTTCAAAACAAACTTGCTTCTCAGCTTTTCTAAATTTGTGAAACATTATCGCCTCAAAATATGAGTTGAACTCTCATACTGGCCAGCAGCTGTTTGAAGGAGAAATGTTGCGCTTGATTGAAACTCTTCTAAAGTACGAGCGCCGGTATAAGAAAACCCGCTCCTGACGTTACCTCCAATATCCCGTAGGATATCAGCCGCCGAGCCTTTGTATGGAATTGTAGTTGATATTCCTTCAGGAGAAGATGACTGTCCTCTCCAATCCATCTGCGCAGACCTTGAAGCCATGCCCCTGTAAACTTTATATTTTTTATTTCCACTTGTAAATATTTCTCCTGGTGATTCATCAGTGCCCGCTAACATTGATCCAAGCATAACAAAATCTGCTCCTGCCGCTAACGCTTTTACAATATCTCCGCTATTTTTAATTCCGCCATCAGCAATTAATTTTGCATCTCTATTTGAATATGAACAATCACGTATCGATTGAAAAGTTGGGATACCGTGACCAGTATTGATTCTTGTGCTGCAAATTGAACCGCCGCCAATTCCAACTCTTATGCTGTCTGCCCCCCAATCTGCCAAATCATTAAAGGCATCAAGAGTCGCGACGTTGCCAGCCATCAAATGAATTTCATTACCAAATACACCTCTCAACGTCTTAAGCGCATTTTTGGTTAACACATGATGTCCGTGAGCAACGTCCAAACAAAGTATGCGCACACCAGCATCCCACAAGGCACAAGCACGGGATTCATAATCACCCGTAACTCCAATGGCTGCTGCTATGTTAGCTTTCCTCTTCTTAGCGAGGACAACCTGTTCTTCAATTGTATTGTACCTATGAATTACACCCAATCCTCCTTCATCGTACATAGTCCACGACATTTCATCTTCGGTAACTGTGTCCATTGGACTTGATATAACTGGTAAATCTAAATACGTCTTATCATCTAAAAAATTTCCAATATCAACTTCATTTCTACTTTTAATCTCTGAGTATTTTGGCTCCAATAAAACATCATCAAAACTAAGACTGTTCTGCATTTATTTCCTCTTTCAATTTGTTTACTAAATCTGTTGCTTTTGCCCAACATTTGGGACAATAAAGATTAACTTTGTTTTGTTCTTTTCTTACAATAACATACCATGATTGTACCATATCTTTATTTTGTTTGTCAAATGGTTTTTCACAGACAAGACAAAAATCTTCAAGCTGCGAAAACATACTGATTTTTTCTTTTAATTCTGCTTCTGCATGTTTCTTTTTTGCTTTTTTAATTCTTCTTTGTATTTTTTTTGCTGCTTTTGTCATTTTATCTCTAATGTGGATATGCCAACAATTCCGGTAGCTCCGCCGCAACCATAAGTATTCTTAAAAATTACAACTGCGGAGGGGAACGGCGCAGAAGAAGAAACATCGGCACTGAACTTATTTTCAAATTTTAATCGGCCTTTTATAAAGTGTATCTTCCACGCCTTCATACAATACTCATGCCAATATTTTGTATCTGTTCTCGATGGAATTAAGCACACAACTACTGTATTTGGCTTTTGTCCTTCCTCGTAAGCCTTCTTGACCCATTTTTTAATGTCTCGACCATACGGAGGGTTCATAAAAACCCTTTCGCCTTCCCAACTTTTACTGAGGCCGTCATCCTTTTTAGTAAAATATTTTTCGCATTTGGCACTTTCTGTGGTTGAACACGGATCAAGAGTAAATCTGTAATCAAGATTTAAATAATCATATAAGTCTTGTGGTGTTTCCCATTCTGCAGATTTAGAAGAAAACATTGTTTGTTGTGTTTCTTTATTCATATTAATCCCGTGCTTCCAAATCCTCCATCAGAACGATCAGTGTCTAAGTCTGATGGGTCATAATTAATTTCACCGGGTTCGCATACAACAATCGGAACCAACACAGCTTGTGCAATTTTTTGTCCCGGTTGAATGGTCCTTGTTGACCCTCCAATATTATGAAGATTAACAAAAACTTCGCCAGTGTAGCCCGGATCAACAACGCATGCGCCAACAATTAATTTTTGCTTGTGAGCAATACCAGATTTATTTTTTATTTCTAGCATGTGGTTTTCCGGAACCACAACTTTTAGCCCTGTTGGAACCAAACAAGATTCTCCTGGCGGAATTCTGTACTCTCCTTCCGGCTGCCAATAACAGTCGGGCTCTTTAGAAGGATCTGGACAATAGAACAAATCTATCCCGGCATCAAGTGAATGAACCCTTATCGGTAATTTTGCTTTCGATCTAATTTTGTAAAATTTAAGTTCCATCATAACTCCTTTATATCATTAAATTTTTTATATGTCAAGTCATTATTTTATTTCGTTAAGGAGGACGTGTTCTTCGCCCCATAGTTTTATTGCTTTTTTATTATAAGCAAGGCCGGCGTCTTCTTCAACGGTAAAGAAACCCAAGTGAAAGGTCTTATCGACATGTCGGATCTGGGACCCCCATTTCTTGAGTCTCTTACACCAATAAACCCCTTTGTATTTAGAAGAGGAGTTCTTATTGGATCGCCTATTGTGCATATTCTGTGATCGAGTTACTTCTCTTAGATTTTCTTTTTTATTGTCCAGTCCATTATGATTTATATGGTCAATAACCATTCCATTTTGGGGCTTGCCCATTATAACATGATGAAGGTAAAGTGAGGTCCTTCGTCTTTCTCTCTTTTCTTTTCCTTTGTAGGTACGATAATACCACCCTCCGTTTGGATGGTAAATCCCGGTATAAGCATAAGGGTAGGATTTATTAGCATCGCCAAAGAGTATCCAATTATAATCCTTAACCTTATCCCAGTCTTCTGTATCTATAATGATTGTCCATTTTCCTGGAAATTTTTTGTTTTTACTTTTTATAAAGATGTGAGTTGTTCCGTCTTCATTGTGTATAAATTTATTTTTCATAGCCCTATACTAACAAAGATTTAGTTAAATGTCAAACATTTTATCCTAATAATTTCCAATTATGTCTTATTGATCTCGAAGAAAACCCCCACTGTTCATCATAATCAATTTTACACATGTAGGGACGATTAATGTGAATCATGTCTCTTTCTTTAACTCCCCAACACCTAATTGAAGTTTGGTTACTTGTTGAGTCAATTACGTTTACAATCCAATATTCTTTTCCATTCTTTGTCCTTCTACGAACAATTTCACGAGGGATAAACCAAACAATCTGAAGATCCGGATCATACTCAGCGATTGGGGGAACGAAGTGTTCTTCAAGTCTTCTGCGAACATGTTCATTCAACACAAGATCAATTGGAAACACTCCTGTCAAATCAGCCTTGTTGGCTATCTTTTCCTGAGCCGTAAAATCTCCTTCCGGCTCGTAGAGTTCAATGTTTTCATTTAGCTGTTTTTCTTTTTTTGGCCGATCAACAACGGCGGCAGACCAAAAATGCTTCATTCCAGAAAATCTATCATCAATTAGATTATCCACTGCACCACTGCGAACAAGAACATCCAATGCCTTCTTATTCAATTTTCCATAAATAACATCCGGATTAAATAATAATTCCTCAACGGTGTTAAATGGGCGGTGTTGAATAATTTGCTCAATTGCTTTGGCACCCAAACCTTTAATCGAAGTTAAAGGCTGAATAAGAGTTTTGCCGTCTTCAGAGATCTCCCAAACTATCCCTGACGAATTAATATTCAGAGGTTGAATATTAAATCCCATTGATTTAGCAATGTTAATTGCTTTTTCTTTTCTGCTCTCGGGCTCTTTATCAAGAAAAGCCGCTGTCCATTCAACAGAATAGTAGTTAAGCAGCCACGCACATTGATAACTCAAGATGCTATAGCTAACTGCATGAGATTTATTAAAGCCATACCCAGAAAAGTATTCAAAATTCTGCCAAAGTTGTTCTGTTTGCCCGTAAGACAATCCTTTTTCTATACAGCCATCAACAAACTTGTTATAAATCTTTTCCTTCTTTTTTGTCTCATCTCCAGTTCCTTTCTTCGTTAGATATTTTCGTAAAGCATTACCCTCGTCAAGAGAAATGTTTTTACCAAGCTTGTGAGCTAGTAAAGCAATTTGCTCCTGGAAAATTAAGAAACCATAAGTTTCTTTTGTAACATCTCTTACAAGTTTGTGGATATAATTAACGCCATTAGGATCTTTTTTTGCTGCAATATAAGACTTATCAACATCCGCTCCAAGTGGGCCCGGGCGATAAATTGATGTGACAGCTGAAATATCAATCAAACTCTTTGGCTTTGCTTTTTTACAAAAATCTTGCGCTCCCTGTTCTGTAAATTGAAAGATGCCAGTCCATTTGCCCTTTTGGAAGATATTTTTGTATACATTTTGATCATTGAAATTAATAACATCCGGATGGAGCTTTTCATTATAAAAGTTCTTCACATCTTCGAATGTTGGCTCTTCAACATTGTAGTGCCTTTTAAGAATGTGTCGAACTGCTCCTTCAATCATTCTCAAGGATGCCAATCCAAGAATATCAAATTTAATAAAGCCAAGAGGTTCAAGATGTCTAACATTTTGACCCTCCGACCACGGAGTTTGTCTTACACCTCCACTGTTCACGAGGGGCATCCATTTGTCCAAATCTTCACCAACCACAATGCCGCCGGCATGTCTTGACACGCTTCTAACTTGCCCAAGCAAAGCATCGATGTGAGTTTTAACTTGGGGATATTTATCAAGAAACTTTTTCAGAGTTTCTGAATATTCCATTACTTCATCAAAAGTTGGCGCGTAAACACCTGATTTAATTCCATGTTTCTTTTTAGCAATTGGAGTTGCCTCAAAAATCATTTTGCCAGTCACATTATTGACCTCTACAAATGGAATATCATAAAACTTTGAAACATCTTTAACCAGAGAACGAAGCTGAAGTGTATTGTAATTTGAAATTGGAGCAACTGTGTTGTCTCCCCATTCTTCAATTAGCATTTCCTTTAGTTCCATAGGATCTGCAACATCATAATCGATATCAGGATAGTCAACGGCGTCGCGTCTCAAAAACCTTGAAAAAAGAAGCTCGTGTCTGATGGGGTCAACTTGAGTGATATCCAGAACATAAGCAACAAGTGATCCGGCAGCAGATCCTCTGCCGGGGCCGGTGAGTTGCACTGAACTTGCTTTATCAGCAATTGCTTTCATTGTTAAAAAATATTTAGCAAAGCCGCGATCTCTAATGACAAACAGTTCTTCTTTGAGGCGGTCTACATACTCTTGTTTATCGTTGAGAACTTTTTCTTTAAGACCCTCCAAACAATCTTGTGTCAGCGCTTGAATATCTGTTTTCCCAGCCGGAACAACAAAACTCGGAAGTCTGACGTCATTATCCGGCATAAAATCTTCAATCAAATCATAAGCAATATACTCTGTTCTTTTAATCGAGTCTAAAACAAGATCGTCATCGTAATCAAATCCTGTTTCTTTAGAATATTTGTGGTAAGACTCCCACATTTGTTCACCATTTTTTGGATATAACTCATATCCAATTTCTTCAACTCCAGAAGGAAGTTCAGCAGGCATATAGTCTGGTAAGCCTCCTTTTCCCAACCATCCGATCCGCTTATATAATTCCCTGTCCTTCCATGCGTCCGGATTAGGATAATGGCTGTCAGCAGTTGAGATAAGCTTTACGTCATATTCACGACAAACTTGAACAATGTATTGATTAAGCTCGTGCTGCTCCGGAATACTGTTCCATTGAAGTTCTCCGTACCACTTATCTCCAAATATGCCTTTCATGCGCTCCGTTGTTTGACGCATTGCATTTAGAACAGCAGCATTGCCAAAATCTTTATGATCCCAATAATCACCAGCGTAAACACCACCAAGACAAGCACTAGTGGCAATAACTCCATCACTATATAAATCAAGAAGCTCATAATCAATTCGAGGGTAGCGATAAAAGTTTTCATCCTTGTAGCTCTCCGATATGAGCTTAAATATGTTGTTCAAACCGGTTTGGTTCCGTGCTAGTAAAATAAGATGATTTCTTTTTTTTAGAATATCGACAACTTTTTGCTTCGAAGCTCTTTCATCCTCGATAGAAAGCTCTATTTCATTTTTGATTCCCTTCTTCTTTTCCTGCTTTGCTTTTTCATACTGTTCTCGCCATTGATCCAAAGAAGGGTTGAAGTAAGCTTCGACCCCAAAAATTGGCTTAAATTTCTTGCCGGCAGCCTGCATTTTCTTTGCGTGAAGCAATTGATAAGGCAATCCGTTCATGTGACCGTGATCGGTCAATGCAAGGGCATTTCCGTCGTTCTCATAGGCAAAATTCATATGATCCTGTGGATAGCCTAAACCATCATTCAGGCTTAAGCCGCTGTGCGCGTGTAGACCAACAAATGGAATTTTAGTCATTAATGGGGGCCTCCTATTCCATACTCATGAGACTAGAAGGATCATCGTGTACTACAGTCTCTACATCATATTTAGTTTCAATCCAACATCTCGCACCACAAGATAATGGTTTATGAGCGCTATATACGATCTTTGCAACCTCATTGCCATTTTCATCACGAATTATAGCTTCGTGCGCGTATCTGTTGTCCTTGTATGTTTTGACAGTCAAACACGGTTTACTTTCGCCTGTTTTCGTGTTCTTGCGAATGATGTGTTGATTGACATGAATGATAGTTTTCATTTTTTTACCTCTGCAGATAATATAACACGATTACCCTGTCATGTCAAGAACTTTTTTTTATTTACGATATTTTACTACGTAATAAATTAGACCAGCATTGAGACTCAACCCAATTAAGGCTACAAGAATATATTCATTCATCGTCATTTCTCCTAAAAATTTTTAAATGTGTAAGTAGCAGCGCGCTACCGTTAGTGTTATAACATGGCCATTCATTTTAAAACACCATCAAAGTTATACTAACTAATATCGCAAGATCTGCAATTGTAATTCCAACATATTTCATCGTATTATTCATTATCTTCTCCTACAGGATTCCATTCTTTATATTTTAACATTGTTCTTGAAGGTCTTTTAATCCCCTTTCTCATTTCCGAGCCCATATACTCGCAATAATCATTCCAATTATCGATCTTAAAATACCAATCGACCTCTACGTTTAAACCACCATCCAAAACCAAAGAACTAAATACTTGCTCGAGTGGAAAATGCCTAGCCGACCATCTTTTTTCTATCGGTAAAAGATTTTTACCAATTCCTTCGCCCGGAACGTATCTGCCTGTACCTTCTTTTCTTAACTTTGCTCTGCATTTTTTAAAGTCTTCTGCATTAAAAGTAAAGCCTAAATACTCACCATTTTTTACAGTGGAGTCAAGAAAAGATAGAACAAACGGCCTGTCACTAGATATTTGTTTTCTGTGAGATCTCAATATTTCTGGTGGGTAAACTCCATATGGGAATGCGACATAATATCTATTCGGGACAACGTAAGTGCTTATCTTTCTACTCGTGCTATACGCCACTAACGCTCCATATAATATACTCCAGCCAAGACAATCCCTTTTGTCTCGATCCTTCGGATGAATTGGAACATAATAAATAGGAATTTGTTTCCTTGTTTCTGATGGTCTTGGATCCATATTTCTTCCAAGCCAAACTGGATCTTCAATCATCTCACCTATTCTGTGACGAATAAGAGGTTGTATGTCATCATGACATATGATCCAAATCGTTTCACAACCGGCATATGCACATTCAACAACGGCTCTCTCAACAGCAAGATAATCGGGAGCAATCGCCATACAAGAATCATGCCAGGGAAAATTAAAGTCTAATGGTTGCCCTGCTATTGGAATAATGCCGGCCAAATGAAAAGCATTTTGTATTTTAACGGGTTCCTCAATCACTTTAATAAATCATACACCTTGTTCAAATACCCATCTTGTGAAGGAGAATCAAAATAAACATTTCTTTCATCTCTGTAATCAAAAATAAGTGATCCTTTATCTTCATAAATTGGTTTTTCTAATTTAATAATTTCTCTTTTGTAAGGTTCAACTTTTATTGAATGATATGCATGTTTATTTGGATCATCGTGGCGGCGGCCATTTTTAGGCCCCCTAATACCATTCTTCTCCATCAACCCCTTGACCTTAAATTTAACATATGTATCAGAATAATTAAAGCTTTCAAGTTGTTCTTTATTTAAATAAGAGATAGAAACCAAATCTTTTCTTTCATCATTTTCTCCTCCGCCAGATCTCTGGGAAGGATAAAAGTACACCTCTTTGACAAAATCATCTTCAGTTTGAAAATAATCATATTCGTGTTTCATTCCGGCACGAACATTAATCCAATCAACAACTTTGTACTTGTCTTCAAATTTTGATGGTCCCAAACCATTAACATTTTCGTCGTCAAATATTCTAAGTTTGTTGAATTTAAATTTTATCATTCTAGAATTTTTAGTAACCACTTTTAAAATATCTTCGTCTTCAACTCTAACAAAAGAAACTAGATCGTGTACTGGTAACAAACCTGAAAGAGATAAAGAAAAAACTAATCTCTCCCAAGTTTCTAATTTGGATGAACCGACTAATCTTGTTCCCTTGTTGGTGTTTAGTTCATATTTGTCTAATCCTATTCCATATTTCTGCAAATCAACTTCAGGTTCGAAAAAATCAAAAAACTTTAGTTTGTGTTCGCCATTAAAAACCAAAATTTTATGATTCAAAAAAGCATAGCTTACAGCTTCCAAACTATTTCCAATGACAAGCTCATCAACGTCGTACAGGTGACGACTTAGATCACTCACGATTCATACAGCCAGGAATCATTTCTAAATCAATTTTACGAGACATCCTTAAAACTTTTCTAGCATAATATATGCCTCGCTTACTTTTATTTTTACCTCGACAAACATATCCAGCATTGTAAGCGCACAAGCCGATTGTCACATTTTTTTTAGCATAACCATAAATCCAATAACTTAATATTTGCGCACCTTTTCTAATGGCAAGCGCGGGATCTTTTTGAAGGCGGCTGCAGCCTACATACCCAAACTTCCTTGAAAACTTTGGAATGACTTGAGTCAAACCACAAGCGCCCGCTTTGCTTTTTACTTTAGGGTTCCATCTGCTTTCAACATAAATTAAAGCAGTCAAAATGACGGGATCAATGTTGTATTCCTCAGAATATTTTACAACCGTATCCATATGTTCACAAGCATATTCCGCTCTAGGCATGCCAATTGCCAAAATGGCGGCACATATTAATTCTGCAGTTGTCATCATCATTTGTTATATATCACTCCACATATATGATTTTCTAAAACAATAGAAAAATTATACTCCCCAACATTAATATCTTGAACCAAATGAGTTGGAACAACGACTTTTTCACCTTTTCTCGCTATTACAGCACAATCTGGACTTGTGGATAAAACACGCAAAAGTGTGTATTCATCAACTTGTTTATAACCTTCCGGTAATAAAATATCTGTTCCTTTCTCTTCCTCATTTTTTTCCATTCTTTCTACCAAAAGATGTCTATTTCTTGGTTCAAATTTCATGCTGCTTCTCCTAAAAGGTGTTTATAAGTTTCGTACTGCGCCGGAGTAAAAAAGTGCCAATATCTCCTTTCACATCTTTTACAAAAGAATTCAGACCCAACCGATCCGTCAACTGATTTGCGAATTTGACCTCCAGAAAGCCATGAGTGTTGTCGTAATTTTGTTCGCGATCCATCACAATTTTCTGTTGCTTCCTTTTCTGGCAATAAATAATTAAGTTTCATTTTATCCTCCTTTGTCTATTATAAAATATTTTGAAACAAATATTAACCACATTTTGCATAACCGCACTTAGTACAAGTTACGCATCCGTCTTGATAAGTCAAACCTTCTTGTTCGCAAGCTTCACATACCTTATCGTTCTCTACTTTTTCTCCATTTTGAATATAATTTTTAAGAATTCTCGCAATACATCTCGAGAAGCTAAACATATCGCTATCACGATCCTTTTGTAGTTGTTCTACTAAAAAACTCGGTTTTGCGCCATGACGCAGAGATAGAGAAATCATTCTTGTAAATGCTGAATTTGTTGGATTATCAAAAACGGTTACAACATCTTTAATAAAGATTGCGTCGTCTTCTTCACCTATTTGAAGATCATATCTGTTATTTCTGGTTTTAAAACTATGTTTTGTCAAAGTCCCACGTACATGTTTTTTTGGAATCTCGATTAAATTTGATAACCCGCCCAAAACTTCATAAGGTTTGTTATCATATATGCCAACAAGGATTGTCCATTTTTCACCTTGAATTGTAGTGTGGTGGATGTCACAAGAAAGTTCATGTGGTCTCTTTGGAGCACCATTTTGTGGAAATACTTCTTTTGTGGTTTCTGTTATTAAAACACCACTTCGGCTTCCATCAACATAAACTGTAATTCCTTTAAGTCCTTTTTTCCAGCCTTCGAAGTAAAGTTCTCCCACAACACTCGGCTCAGTGCCTTTTGGTAAGTTAATTGTTGAACTAATTGAATGATCAATATTTTTTTGAATGGCTGCCTGAATTTCTACTCTTTTTGGCCAATCAATTTGGTCACTTTCTACAAAAAAATCTGGGATTTCTTTTGTTTTGTATAAATTAAGATATTCTTGCAAATTATGATGAAACACTTTATATTCTAGCCATTTATCGCCGAGTTCATCCACATAATCGGTTTCAACATTTTGCTCATTATGAGAAAGTTTTCGTCGTCGCACATAAGAGTTTCTAAATACGGGCTCCAAGCCAGAACTAGTTTGAGACATAATAGAAACAGAACCGGTAGGAGCATTTGTAAGAATAGAAATGTTACGTCTTCCAAATCTAGAAATTTCTTCCCGCAAAATTTTTGGCAGTCGCGAGATATAGGAGTTCGATTTTTCTTTGTCCCAATCAAAAACTGGAAATGCGCCACGTTGCTTGGCTAAGTTAACGCTTTCGGTATAAGCGGCATCTCTTAAAGTCTCATAAATTTTTTCTATCACCTTCAAAGCCTTGTCAGAATCATAGCGAAGGTTTAAACAAGCAATTGCGTCTGCTAATCCGTGAGTTCCCAAACCAGTTCTTCTGCCGGCGCGACAAGCTTTTAAGAGATTCCTCCACAAAGCTTTTTCATCTTTTGTATCGCATGCTTTAATGATTCTTTCGAGCTTTTCAATTTCAAGCTCAACAAGATCATCCGATAATCTCATTGCTTGAGTTGCGACTTCATACAATTTATAGAAGTCGAACTTTGGGCCCTTAAATGGGTTGATGACAAAGTTTTTGAGATTGATTGATATCAGCCGGCAACTATCATAAGCAGAAAGAGGTATTTCCCCACAAGGATTCGTTGTCAAAGTCTTGAATCCAACATCGGCATAACTTTCTGCTGGCAAATTATTGATAATATTGTCCCACATCATAAGTCCGGGCTCAGCAGTTTTTGTTGCTGATTCAACAATGAGATCCCACAAATCTGCTGCCTGAATTTCTTTTGTAACGGCTGGATTGTCCGAATCAACAGGAAATTGTAGAGTAAAAGTATCTTTATCTTCAACTGCTTTCATGAAATCATCGCTTATCTTAACCGAAACATTAGCACCAGTAACTTTTGTTAAATTGTGTTTCATTTTAACGAACTGTTCAATATCCGGATGCTTGATATCCATCGTAATCATCAAAGCTCCTCTTCGGCCATTTTGTCCAATCATGCGACAAACATATGAGTAGAAATCAGCAAACGACCAAGCGCCGGTTGTTGTTCCAGCGGAATTGTTAACGGAGGCATTTTCAGGGCGAAGTTTAGAAATATCTAAACCAACTCCACAGCGACGTTTAAATAGATTGGCAAGATACTTGCCAGAATCAACAATTGAAGAAATATTATCTTTCGGAGAGTCTATAACAACACAATTTGATAAAGACACATTGACATAATTATTTCCAATGCCCATCATGGGCGAACCTTGAGGAACAACATAGTTAAAATGCTTCAAAAGTTCGTAAATTGTATCATAAGAGAGTTTTTTATCGCCTCCAAACTTTTCTTCCATCCTTTCAAATTCTTTAGCAATTCGAACGTGCATGTCGTCAGGAGTTTTTTCTACAAATTCACCTCCTTTGTTTTTCAAGGCATATTTGGTCATCCAAACGTTTGTAGCTAATTGATCGCCACCAAAATACTCTGATGTGGCTTTATGAACTTCTTCTTCATTGTGCATCTTTATTGTCCTTACCATTTTTGAATTCTTTGTATTTTTCCTTTAATTTTTCGGCCTGTTCCTTTGCTGTTGTTGTATTTTTTTGGTCAATATATTCTTTGATGTTATTAATTTTTTCAAACACTTCAATTTTGACATTTGATGCATCCATAAATATTTGATGCAGTATTCCATCTGGTCCAAATCTGTTTTTTGCAACAAACATGGTTCCGCTGTTCATAGCCTTTTCATTGTCTGTTCTAGAGACAGAAAAAATAAAATCTGCAACAAAGCATTTGTTAAACGCCTCAGAGATCGATTCCATTGTTATGTAATCATTATTCAAGCCAGACCTGTTAGTTTGTGAAGCCGTCCAAAGAGGACAATCATTCTTTTGAGCAATTGCTCTTAATTCTTCGTAAATAGATTCTAGTTCCATTCTTTTCTCTTTACGAACAACATTTGGTTTTAAAAGATCTCCATAGTCAACAAGAATCATATCAACCTTAAAATCGCGTTGTCGCAATTTTTCAAGATGATTTTCCAAAGTTTTTGTAGAAGCAGATTTTGTTGGATATTCTTTAACAATTAAACCGCCATCCAAGTCTTGAACTGTTTCATAAATTTGTTCTTTCATAGCAAACAAATCTTTGAGAGGAATTCCAGTTATACAACTATCATATCTTGATGCTACCATAGTATCAGATAATTCTAAAGTGTAGTGAACAACATTTTTTCCTTCTTTTATTGCTTGCGCGCCCAAATGAACCAAAACCATCGACTTACCAACACCTGTTGGTGCAATAACAACTCCAAGCTCTCCTTTACCCAAACCTCCCTTTATCACCTCGTCAATATATCTCCAACCAGTTGTTATAGGATTCCTTGTTTTAATTTGAAATCTTTCTTCAAAATCTTTTAGATAATCGTAACCAACATTGTTGTCGCAGCCAAGCTTGAGAGCGTCATTAATAGTACAGGCTATTTCATCAAAAGAAGAATTTTTGAGAAGGCCAACACTTTTGATCATCGCCTCTTTTAGAACTTGTTTTTTACAGAAATCGAGAGCAGTGTCTTTAACATATTCTTCGCCCTCAACCTCCATATCTGATTTATGAATTCTGGCGAAATAATCTCTTACTTGTGTTTGTGTAGCATCGTTTTCATCGCTTAGTTCAGAACGAACTATTGTTAACATAATACGAACTGACGGATGAACGCCGTATTTTACTCTATAATCGAAAACCTTCTGAACAAACACACGAAGATATTTCAACTCCAAAAATTGAATATCGAGCACTTCTTCGATTTGATCACAAAAAATTCTATCCTGCAGAACCAATTGACACAGCTTTTCCTGAAAATCTTTGCCGTATCTTGAAAAATCTGCTCTCTCTTCTATTGCCATAAATCGTCCTTTTTTGGTACGCCCGTCTGGACTTGAACCAGAGACTTCCACCTTATAAGAGTGGCGTTCTAACCTACTGAACTACAGGCGCTCAATATTAACATCATATCTCATTTTTCTTTTGTTGTCAAGCAAATTCTTTTCATTGTCGCGAACAACTCTGCCCAATCATATGCTCCGATGCCATCTTCGATCATCAATCCAATACATTGAGTTTTGTTTAATTCTGGTAGCATCTCTTTAATTGCATATTTAATCCTCTGACTCGCTTGAGCAGAAATTAAAGGCGTGTATAGCTGCATCATTTTGTAGTTTCTTTGTATTTTATCTTCGCTGTTCAAAATATTGTGATGGACCTTCAAAGGATTTTCCACTATCTCGCAAGCCTCCAAAAGTGTTTTGATTTCATGAGTTTTTGCTTCTGCAAGAAAAGGAAATCTTTTGGCAACCGTTTTCAAGCCAGCGCCTCCAACTCCGTCCAAATTGTCGCTCTTGTCGCCGCAAATGGCCCTTGCGAGGGCGAAGTTGTTGGGGTGTATACCAAACAGCTCGACAAGCCTTTTCGTGTTAATAAGCTCCCTTTGAACAGGCCTGTACACTATCGTTTCATCGTCACAAAGTTGATAAAAATCCTTATCACTGGAAATGATTACTTTTTGTTCATCTTTGAAGTATTGCATTTGAGCTACATAACTAATAATATCATCTGCTTCAGTTTCATCAATCATAATCTGAGAAACCGGCAAACAATTGAGATATGTTATTAATCTCTGCTGTTGCCATACTTTATTGTATTGCTCTTCTTCTTCGGACATAACACGAACGCTACGATTAAGACGAACTGGTGATCGGCCTTCTTTATATCCTTTGTGTATCGTCTTTCTTTTCCTGCTTCCGCCAGGACCATCCCAACAAATTACAATGTGATCGGGCTTCATTTCTCTACAATATTTCTGTAGAGATTTAAGAAACCCAAATGCGCCGCCGATGGGCTCGCCATTTAAAGCAATTGAAGGATTTGATATGTAAGCTCTCAGATAAATGTTGAGGGCATCAATTATTAATACTCTTTTCAAAACCACCTTTTTTTGGGGTAAAGTTCGTGAATTTCATCGACGCAATATCCTAACAAGCGCTGATAATATTTTTCATCTTTAATCTCTGATATTGGAGGGCTCCAAGATAATTTAAGCTTCTTTCTTCCTGCTTTAAGCGTTTGTCTTTCGCTGCAACCAAAAAGTGGACTAGAAAGTTCGATATTAACGAGTCTAAACTTCATCTTAGGAAAACATTGTTCGAGTTCATCTAAAAATCTTTCTTCCATACTGTAACTAGAATCACAGTTTATAACATTCAAGAGTGCCGTCATCTGTAGTATAATATATCCTTTTTATTCCAACATGCTTTAAAGCTGATTCACACATGGAACATGGTTTGCTCATTTTAAAGTCGCCTGCTCCATTAACTCTAACAACATAAATATCTGTTCCTTGTGTCACGGACCGATCTAAATTAAGAACAGCTGCAAGTTCTGCATGCAGCGTTGATATTCCCTTATCTCTCTCACGAAATCTTTTACCAAAAGAGGAATAAGACCATTTGTTGTGTGCAGCATTTATAATATTTCCGCCTTTCACTAAAACGGCGCCGTGACAAGTGCGAGATTCATTACTCTGTTGTGCCATCCTTTTGGCCAACGACAGATAGCTTTGTGTCTTCTTCGATATTTTCGTTTTCGATGTCATAAAAGTCTGCTGCTTCGCCTTGTCGCTTGTCAAACTTGAGGATGACTTCTTCATCCATTATGTTTAATACTCTATCACGAAATTTCTGATTTGTCAACATATTTTTCCATTTGGATGGCTGAAACTTTTCTTCTGCGCCATCCTTATATTGAAGCGAATACCATGCCCCGCTTTGTTTAAGGTGGTTAGAGCCTTTGATAGCTTCAAACCAGCTTTCCTCATCTTGAACGCCTATATCATCGCCCCAAAGAATTTTAAAACTAGCTTGCCTCCCTTGAGTTCCAAAACGACTTTTCTTCAAAGTAGCTTTGACCTCTGTTCCTACTCTAAACCCTCTTTCATCAAGCACAAAACTAGCCTTCGCTTTTCGTCCTGTAAGCCAAATGCGAAGAGAATAAGAATAAATCATAGCTTTGCCGCCGGGCGTCATATAAGGTTCAACCATCGCCTCCGAAGGACTTCTGGTGATATTGGTTTTAAGTTGGTTAAGAACTAAAAATGTCGATTGGCTGTTCGCAATTGGGACGGTCAACTTGGACATCCCTTTTGCGAGAATACGAGCTTTCACCGCCATCGACGAAAGAGGATTAAAATCACCTTCAACATCGCTAACAGACGGTGTTAAAGCGAGACTATCCCAAATAAATAACATGCGATTATCATTGTTGGCAAGAAGGTCTTCAATTGTCTCAAGAACAAATTCTACACTTTGTGCTTGGACATAAAGCAGACTTTCTAAATCACAACCGGTTCGTTCAAGGAAGGTTGGATCAATCGCTGATTCAGAATCAAAATAAATTACATCAATGCCCATATTTTGAGCATTGGCAGCAACTTGAGCGGCCATATAAGACTTACCAGTTGATTCCAAACCTGCAATTTCAACAATTTTCCCTAATGGGATGCCTGATAGCTGTCCACGACAAATAATTGAGTCGAGCCAGCGAGAGCCCGTTGGGATCCAATCTTTTACTTCTGTCGGATTGGCTTCAGTTAAATTGTGTGCAACAGACATGCCGGCCTTCTTATTGATAAGGCCTCGCATATCCGCCATAGAAAGCTTGCCTGCTTTATTTTTATTTTTCTTTGCCATGTTGTAAGCCTGTGTTTAAAGTTTTATTTGACACTCAAAACTTCAATTTCAAAGTTTAACGTTTTACCAGCAAGCGGATGATTAAAATCCAAAACAACGGAACTTTCGTCGATTGAATTAATTTTCGCAGTTACCGATTGGCCGGCAGGATTTTGTCCTCGCACCATAGCCCCTTCTTGAAATTCAAAATCAGGGGGGAAAGCTTGGCGAGGGACAGTCTGGAAAGCTTCAGAAAGAACCTCTCCGTAAGCTTCTCCCGGTGGCAATTTGACGTTTTTGACTTCACCAATTGTCATTCCTGGCAAAGCTGCCTCAAAACCAGGAATTAATTGACCTGATCCAACCTCAAGAGACATAGCCTCTTCGCGTGCACGTGAGTTATCAAATTCAGTTCCGTCATCAAATGTTCCAACGTAGTGTATACTCACCGTCTGTCCATTCTCTACTTTACTGCTTTTTGTTTTTTTGCTCACTGACTTTTTACTTTTTGTTTTTTTACTCATTATAGCTTGCTCCTTTTTTATTAAAATTGAGACATCTGTAACCCCATGCCTCCCTGCGGGTGAGAGAGAACTTATGAAAGAAGCTCACTAAAAGCTTTATCCACTGAATTACTTGATTCAGTACTGTACTTCTCTAAATTCTCAGAAGAGCCGGTATCTGCATTGCCCGATAAATATTCATCGAGAATAGCTTCAACTTCTTCTGGAGTTTTGCGCTCAAAGAGCGAATCGAGATCTGGAATTGTGTCCAGCCATTCGGCGCACTGTGCTTCATCTTCACACAAGAGCGACGGGCGGCGGCGAGGAGTAATTTCCGTTTGAGGAAAAGAAGCTCCTGCTGGCTTTCCATATCGAATTACAAGATCTGTTCCAGCTTCAGAGTCTGTAATATCTCCATATTCAGGATTAAGAACAAGATTAAGAAGCTTTTCATAAGCCATCTTGCCAAAGCCCCAAACACGCACGCCTTTATCTTCTTCTCCGCGAACAACCACTGGAGCGAAGAAACGCTGGCGAGCTGACAAAGATTTTGCCATCTTAATGCTCTCTTCGGTACCCTCTTTATAGAGCTTGCGAACAAATGCATCAAGCGCATCATCTTCTCCAAAATTCTTTTTTGGGCTCAAGAATCCTGGAGCGTTTCCAACATTATAATGGAACCAATAATCCTTGAAAGGATCGCCATCAGGAGTAGGAACGATTCGAATCGTCGTTTCTCCGTCTTGCGGCCTCCAAAACATTTCTCGGTTATTGCCATTTTTGTTGTCGATTGCAACGCGTCTGGCTCGCATTTTTTCCATATCAATACCCATATTATTTCTCCTTTGTTTGAGTAAAGTCAGAATGACCAATTTCTCATTCTGCTATGTTCATAATACCACAATGAATTCTGTTTGTCAAGTGTTTTTTTCACTTTTTTTGTCGTTGAATTTCTGATGAATAAGCGACCGTGTAAACATAATCCTGTTCGTATTCTGTTGCATATATTCCATAACCAGTTGGAATTTCATTTCCAATTTGCTTTCGAATATTTTTCAAAATTTCACCATCAGTTTCTAACTTTTTCTTATTGATAGCATAATAATAGCGCATTTCTCCAACATTGTCAAGTAAATAAAATAATTTATTTTCATTATTCTCCGAATCATAAAAGCCAATTGTTGAGATTCTACGCCCCTTCCGTGGTTCAGAGAAATTATTATTGACTGAGTCAATGTGGTTATATACGTTAACCATATGAAATGATGATACAATCATTTCGTTTAAACGCTCATAATATCCAATAACTGGAACATTGCCTATATGCTTTTCAACTTGTGAGTTGTCGATAAGATATATTCTTTTAAATACGCCAGATCTAGCATATTCTTGCAAGATATTAAATGTTGTCCACTCTTGTCTAATTTTTATTATATCGATAACTTCTGTTTCAGGTCTGATGTATAAAATATTTACATCGCAGTTTTTGAGATATTCAAGAACTCTCAAGGAAGCGCCAGATATATTTCCAGAGCCACCAACAACAAAAAGCACTTCACCTTCTACATCTTTAAAGAATTTGCTCATGTCCGGACATCGTTCTTCATATCTTTCTGGTCCATCTTGCCATGGCATTGTGTAATTGCCATCTTGTCTGAGACCCTCTAAACCATGATCAACTTTGTAAATTTTATATTGTTTATACTTTGAAAACTCGTCAGCAATATTGCAGCCGGCTTGCCCTAATCCAATAATAGTCTCCATTATGTTGTAAGCTCCCTAATATTTCCAAAATCTTTACCAGCTTTAACACTGGTTCGAAAAATGCCAAACCTTGTATTCGAAAATTCATCTATAACATCTTTCATGAGATCTTTGTCATCTGCATGCAAATCAATAATTATACTGTCATGTACACAAAAGGCAATATTAGATTTCTTGCTCTCTAGTATATCATATATTTTAATCATTTTTTGCAAAATAAGATCAGCACACGTACTTTGAATAATATAATTCAATGCGTGATGCTTGTCTGCCGGTATTTCTCTGCCGAAACAAGTTTTTACAGTTTCGCCGTCCCAATATTCATTTAGTACTTTATCTTTGTCAAACACTTTTCTTAAAACTTCTTCATTTGGATGTTTTTTCGAATTGTAAAGCCATGCAAAAATAGAATTTTTAACTTCTTGTCTCGATGAAATCTTATTTTCAGATAAATGCTTTCTGTTCCATTCGTGAATGTCTATCGTTGGTTGATTTTTATCTGATAAGGCTAACAGTGTTCTTAACTCTGCACCGTTGTAATCTAATTCAACAAATAAATCATTATTTGGCTTAAGGATAGAGCGATATTTCTTTGGAAAGGTAAGAATTGGAAAGCTATATCTTTTTGTTGTTAACCTTCCTGTTTTGGTGCCAAAAATATCATATTTTATATATGGTGAAATATCATTAATTTTTTTTCTCCATTGTCTTGCTTTGTGCTCAGCAAGAAATGGCTTAAACTTGTCAACGTCAATATTAAGTTTTTGCTGGCTTATATCTTCAATTACTTTTGTTAGTGAGGTTAGAAATCTCATATTTTTAGGCGGCAAAAAATTTTCAAAAACGTGTTTTGTGATTCGGTTTTTGATCTCGCAGTATTCTAATAAAAACTTTTCTGGAATTAAATCATAGAAGCAATTGTCGTCCAGAGAAACCTTTGCCAAGTGAATTGACCTCATGAAGGCTTTTAATTTATTATTGATTTTATTCCAGTCATCTTTTATATTTGAGGGACAAACACTGTCAAGAGATTTGCCACCACATTGCAGATAGCCGTATCTAAATTCTCTGTCCCGGAGAGAAGAAGAATAACTCCATGTTTCACTAATTCCCTCAGGAAGTTCATCGCTAAAGTGAAGATTTCCGTCATAATATACTCCTATACACTTTTGTTTATTATCCAATGTCTGAAATAACATTAATTGGCCTTAATAATTACCGCCGTTGGATCCAGCTGAAGCAGGCGATGGCGCCAGTTGCCCCTCTGATATTGAAAATTTTGTTACTACTCCTTTCACTTTCGTAAATCCTTTCATCTCCATATTAATATACTCTACTGTGTGTCCGTTGTCAAGATCTTTTTTATCAAAATATATAAAAATTCTACTTGCATTCCTCATTATTTGATCAAGCCTTGGTTCTGAAATTTTTATTCCTTCCTCTTTTGCTTTCATAGAAATATACATTTTTAAAAGTTTTTGTGATGACCATTTAGATAATTCTTCTTCTGTAATCATTTTTCTTTCTATAATTGTCCTAGAAAGTGTTGCGTACCCTGAAGTCGGTCTCCCCGCCTTAATCCAAATTTGATTCGCGCAACTTTCTTGTTTTTCAACTATAATTTTTGGAAACGAAGAAACGTATTCATTGTAAAATTCAAACAAAAACATTGCTATTGAATAAACATCGTGTCGATATGCCCTAGTATAATACGTATCAAATAAATTTGCAACTGAATTTGGCTGCAAATATTTTTCTATTTTTTCTCCTTTCAACTCATATTGTAATTCTATAAGGCCGGTGGCCGATGTTGCTTCCGTAATTTCCCTGCACTTTTCTCTAATCTTTTTCTCTTCTTCGGGAATATCATATGGAGGCAGATCAGATTCCCTGTCACCCCTAATCCAATACCTCTGCATTTGAGGAGAAGAAATATTAGCGACCAACCTCCATGGAGCGTTCTTATCTACATAAAAGCCGTATTGTTTTACAATGGCATGATAAAAATCGAAATTGAGATCATCAATGTACTCCCCTTTTTTATTATCATCGTCATGATCATCAAAAGAGATCTCCAACATAAGTCCGCTAATTAAAGGTGAGCAATATTGCGATTTTACAAAACCGGATGGTGTTATCGGGACTCTTGAACCCGATATCTTAAAAAACTCAAAAAAGAATTTGACGAAATCATCAAAATTTTTAACTTGTGCATCTCTAAATGTAGAACGCAAGTAATCTTTCATAAAAACATCAAAATATCTTTTAATGTGTTCCTCAAACAAAGGTAGAGCATGTACAAGGCCTTTCTTCACAGTAAAATCTCTTATTACACTATGTTTACTTATGGTCGGGCCACCAAATCTCCCCGTGTATGTTAAAATATTATCAATTCTTCTTTTCAAATCAGTGAACGCGTCAGCGACAAAGTCAAGAACATAAATTCCATCATCTGTTAGCATTTTTAACTTATCTTGCGATGCAAAAACATCGTCGCCAATAAAAACAGCATTGTTTCGTTGATCAACTCTACCATAAAAATTCTTTTCATACCACAGATCTATTGGTTCAGGATCGCGAAAGGTATCAAAATTATCTACACCAATAATTGATCCATCAAATTGATGATAATCTTGTCTGTCTTCAAACATGTCTATTGTAGATGCCATTAATTGGTCTCTCCTGCCGGTTTCGCCTCTTCGAAAACTCCTTGAGGCAGTGGAGTTTGAGGAGGCGGCGCGGCGTGTTTAAGGATGGTGCTCTTCTTTAATTTAGCGATAGTGGCCTTTCTTGAGGACCTATCGCTACTGGTGGGACTATTAGAATCAGGAGGAACTGTTCCTATTTGTTCCCATAATAATGGATTAAGGCCTTTGATGTCGGTGCCTCCCGAGTAGTTGGAAGGGGCGCCCCAACCCTTTGGCTCCCCAAAATCAACGAATCCTCGGATGGGTACAGCTGCTTCATTTGGTGTTGGTCTTGTCATGGTCCCGCCAAAATCTGTCCAAAGTGCTTGAACTTTTGTTTGCCAATCTAATCTTCCGCTTCCAGGAAGGAGAACAACAGTGTTGGAAGCCTTTGTCATCAAAAAATATCCACCCAGCCCCAAAGCTCTAGAGTGTGAACCCTCTTGAGCAGGATCTTGAAACCAAGCAATAGGAAATCTGATATGAATATGTCTTCCTGGCCTGAACAGTGTATTACCATAAACCGTAAAATCACAGTTATAGGGTTCGCTCCAGTGAACATTTTTTTGTAGATATCCAGCATCATGAGCTTTTGCTTCTAGCCAAAAAGGTTGATCAGTTTTTGTAAACGATATCTGCTGCAGTGGAGAATTGTATTGGCCTGGAACCAAATGATACAATCCATATTTATTATCTTGCTCTTTGTCATTAGATTTTAAATAGCCGGGTTTATTTGATACGTCGAACATGTATAAAATTCTCTCATCTCGTACTATTGATTCTACAGTAGTCTCATTACTGACAGTTGTAAATCTTTTGGGGCGGCCATTGGCGAGGGCGTTCTCGTTTCGAACGAGATAATATGAGTCATCATTATTTACATCTTCCACGAGTTTTTTTTGTTGAATGCTATATTTTGAATTAAAGTCAACTCTTGGAACATCCAGATAATCAACACCGGGAATCATTGTTATGACAGGATCTCCAGGAAGTTTTGCTCTGTTTGTCAGAGATGCCTTAACCAAGTAAGCAAAGCTGTCACTTAAAAAAGTTTTAAAATAATACACATCTTTGAATACGGAAGTGACAAATTTAAACCAAAACTCTTGCCAAAGTTTTAATGAAATAGGAACCTTTGCAATATTGATAAGTTTGTGATGACCAGTTTGGTGGTCTATATATTCTATATTCCCCAAAATTACTTTTAATAAACCCTCATTCCCCGCACTCCAAAAATCGACGTCTAAGTTTTTTTTCCCTGCATTAACTTTGATAACGTCTAAGACAACATCCAACAGGTCTCCGTAATAAAACCAATATACAAAATGTTTGTTTTCGGCGGTCCCTTTATCTCCGCCCATGCGATTTTGAATAAATTTGCCATATGCAACGGCATCTAAATTAGTCTGGTTAAGATAGGCCGCATAATGAATTTGTTCATTTTGAAGCGCTTCGAGTTGTTCTTTCAGCGCTTTAGGGTCCGGAGATGGTAAGCCTTTGCCAAAAAATGATTTTTTAAGCGCAGACATGGAGGACATATAGCCATTCGAGAACCTTTGATAATCTTTCATCTGTTTTCTTAATACAGCTTTTTCGAACGGATCTTTAGTCTTTTTAATAGCAGCACGGAGTTTTTTTGGATCTATGCTGCTGTTTTTAATAAAGTCTTCTCTATTGTTAGAGTAATTTTCAAACTCCTTCGAATCAACTTTTAAATTATAAATCTTTCCATGATCGTTCAATTTGCATATAATTCTTTTATAAATATCTAATTTACTAACTGGAGATAACAGCATTTTATCTTCAAAGTTGCCCCTTTCTGAAGTTGCTTTTAGGTAATCTGCAACGATGTCGAAGGGGTTATGGTGCCTGCCCGGAGCCTCCGTGTACCGGTACCATGCGAAACCATGCTGCTCTTCCGGGGTGGAAAGAGTCTCGGCCATCATGACCGCGGCGGTGGCGCCGATCCGTTGATTTGGCGTTGCAGCGCCCTCCTTTGAGCGGCGCGACTCTTCGCGGAGCACAACACCAAGATCTAGATCTTCCACAATTTCGCGTTCTTCCGGGGTCATTCCCGGAATCAGTTTTAACAGACCTCTAGCTTTTTGAGCTTTAGCTTCTAATCCTTTAAGTTTTTGTTCAAAATTTTCATTTTCCCTTACCAGAATATTAGCATCATCTGATATAAAAGCCTGCTCAATTGAGCCAACAAATTGTATATCCATTTCAAATCCAAAATCAGAAGATGAAAAAATAGGCAGAAATGTATGTTTTACAAGTGTCAAATATAATATGACTTTATTACTCGTTATAGCATCTTTAAAATTTTTGGCAGCTGAAATCGCGCCTTCTCCAGATAGCCCTTGTTCTATAAAAGCATCCAAAAGTCTTTGCTCGGACGGAGGAGCGTACCCCACTTCAATTTTTATTCTATAGTCTTTTTGGTGGTAATCCCGATGTGCGGTACTGCCCCTTGCTAATTCATCTTGAGATCTGAATTTGGATGCACCATCTTCAGCTCGCGCCCCTCTTCTGTAAATAAGATTGTAAAAGCCATACTTTTCTTTTTTGCTGTTATCATATTCATGAAATAGTGCTCCTGGAGATTCAAAATAAAGTTTTAGTTTGCAATTGATCCAATAGTCTATATCTCCCGGATGAGAACCTAAATAATCCCATGAAAAAGATCGAAAACCAACACGCAAACCTTTGCGATCTCTTGTTATATCATCAAATGGTAAACCGGATGGATCTTTGGCGTTATTAAAAGGAAGAAGAAGCTCTTTATAGCTGTCTTTGCTCATGCCCTCGACCAAATAAAGTTTTAAATATGGCTGTAAGTCTCCTAATATAGAACGAGGAACGTTTTCTATTAAGGATTGACCTTTGTCTGCTTTTGTTATTTCATTTAAAAAAAGAGATGAATCCCAGCGAGGATCCATCATGATAAAATTTTTAAAACTTTGCCTCAAAGGAAACCCTTTCATCTTGTCGAACTCTGATAAGAAATCGACCAAAAACGTTTGTTCCGCATACGGAGGCAACCTATGTTTATTTTCGGAATCGAATCCAGTAACTTTCGCTAATAATTCGCTAGTTTCGTCGGTGGTCATAATAAATTTCCCATCAATAAAAATGCCTCAATACATTCTCTAGAGGCAGAGGAATATAAATAACTCTGCCAATTGTAATGTCTGTTTCTAATGGCATTTGATTATACCAAGCGACGACCCACCAATAAGTTGGGTCATCGTAATGTTCAGCTGCCAATTTATAATATCTGTCCCCCAAAGACCAAACGTGAGGAATAGAATTGAGTTGAGCACGAATTGATGCGTCCAAAAAAGGAATCTTTGGGGTTTTATATTGGTTTATATAACTTACGCCTCTTTTTAAAAAGAACTCTCTATAAAGACCGCTTGCATTTATTTTGGTTTTTCTATTTTTATATCTGCTTGGCATTATTTTTTAAAAAGTCTCCTCACTTCCTGCAGGCGCCTTTAGATCCGGATTCGCGAGGAGGGCCGCGGTGTCTTCAGGGTGGATACCAAAACCCAACGAGGTGAGTCCTCCGACGAGGGTGACGGTCGCCCCGGCGATTTCGGCCTCTGCAGCTTCTCCTCCCGCGGGGGGATCGCCAGCGGGTGCTGCAGACTGGCCATCGGCTGTTTGGTTTGCATCGATCTTTTGCGCGGCTATTTCTTCGGCCGAGTAGACTGCGCCAGGGAAGCCCGCGTCGAATTCCGCCAATCGAATAGCGTTAGCAAATTCTGCATTTGCACCATGTACAGGCTTGCCTTTTGGTTGGACATCGGTTGCTTCACCTTCTTTTGTGTTTACTCCATATGGATAATCCGAAACATCATTTTTATTGACAGTAAATACTGCAATATCACTATCCGTCCTCCAACCAGGACTTCTTTCATAAACTGGAAAGAATGTAAAACTTAAATTTATTGTTTGCGGATACACCAAATGGTCTTGACCGAGAGCGCGCTCGGAGGGTTTTATAGGTCTTTTTACTTCTTTTGCACCCGCCAACGATGAAGGGGCATGAAAAAGTATTCCACCTTCTGGATCAATTCTATAGAGAAGATTTGAAATGTAACCTTGTAATCCGGTTTGCCATGCATCTCCCCATGGAATTCCTGGAGCACCAATTAAATTAAGAAATCTAACTTTAAATATTGGAGAACCTCCAAGTTTTGTTATCATTCCATCTCCATCGGCTTGTTGTTCTGGATAAAGCATATTTGTTAATAAAGATACTTTTGCCAAATTGTCTCTCGCCTCTGCTAAACCAGAAGCAACAGCAGCAAAAGCTATATCAATTTGTCTTACAGTGCTTTTCCACTTTTTAATTGGCTCTGTTTGCCCAATAAAGAATTGATCATCATACGACGTATTATACACATCATTAAAATCTTTCATAAATGCTTTAAATCTAACAGTTTTTCTACTGTTTATATGAAAGATCTCGATATAAAAACCATATTTATTTGCCATGGAATTTGTAGGATCTACTTTTAATTCTGGTATTATTTTATATGGCATTTACTTAATCAAGGCCCCTTTCCTTGTGCTTTTGCGCCGACGCCTGTTGTGGTCAGATTAGGTTGAGCTTGTATAAGTCTGAGCAGGGCATCGCTAGCAGACGCGCTTGAATTTAGTCCCTCTTTTGCTTCCTGCAGGGCGCGAGTAGTGCGGGTCAAATCGTCTTGTAAACGTTTAAGGTCTGCGCGGGCATCTGCGAGGTCTTGCGGCGCTGCTTTGGGCCCCCACCAGGTCTGCGCCTGCTGCATTCGCAGTTTTTGCCACTCAACCATCTTTTTCGCCTGCGGGACGGAGGTTGGTGTCCCTCCTAAGGGCGATGCTCCTTTCTTCTCTTTCAGCCTTTCTATTTTATCCTCATACATCTCCGTCAAGTTGAGCCAAGATTTAGCTTTGCCACCCAATGAACCAGCAATTTTACGTCGTAGTTTAGTTGCAGCGCCACCTATATCTATGTCACCAAAGGGGGTCTCAATTTTAACATCCTTAAGTAAACTAAGAAAATCCATAAGACCTCCTTTGAGTCCAATGAGAAGCACGTTCCCCAGTGCTTTTGCAATGGGCGTTATAGTGTTTATCATATATTTTTTAAATTCTTTAATGCCAGCTGCAACTTCTGGATCGTTCACCATTTCTTTATATATGGACCCCACTTTTAGTCCTACTCTTCTGATAAGAGCCGGCACTTCTCTAAGAAAATTTTTCAACTTTTCCTTATAGCCATTAAGAATTTTTAGACCTCGAGGACCAAGAAAGTCTTCAACATTATGCCACTGATCGTAAAGAAGGAGCAAAGAACCCGCCAAGCCTAACGGTCCAAACCATTTTGTTAGCATTGCAACTCCGCCGGCGAGCAGACCAATTTTTCCAATTGCTTGTTTGCTTTCAAAATTCATGTCTGCTAATCTAAGGATAACGTTACTAATCATAGTCAATATAGGCCTAAAAGCTATTGCGAAACCCATTAATGCATTTTGAAAGTTCTCCCATATTTCTGTTGCCATTCTTGCAGCCTTTGTTAATATTGCCTGCTTCTTTGCAGCCTCTGAAGCCTTTTTTGCATGCATATCAAAAGCAACTAGCCCGCCTGCAAACAAATCATTAGCCTTGGACATGTCTCTAATGCCGGCTGCATGAGCATATGCCATCTTTGTAAATCTGCCCATCGATTTCCAAGACTGTCCAGAAGCTTCCATTTGAGCCAAAACTGTTCGAACTCTCTCATCCTCCTTCATATAAACCATCTCAATTGAATTAAGAAATGGTCCCCCCAACATAGCATTTAATCTACCAACTGACTGTGCGGATTTTTCAAAAGTATCAAATTGTCCAGCAACTGTTAATAAATCACTAATGCCCAAAGTAGTTGCGCTGGATTGGGTTAACAAACCTTTGAATACCTCTTCCATTCCCTCGCCATGAGCAGCAATAACTACCGCAGCACTACCAAAATCTGATGCAGCGGTTCTTGCGCTAATTCCCGACGCCCTTGCAAATTGAATAATTCTTTCTGTTGCTGCTTTCGTCTCTCTGCCCGAGTCACCATAAGTTTTATTTAAAATTTGAATCATTCTAGCCGCTGAATCAGCAGTAATTCCAGCCTGATCGAGAACAGAAACAAATTTGACTAACTCAATTCTTGTAGTTCTAGATGCTTCCCTAAATAATACTGTTTTATCATATAAAGACGCAGCAACTTTATTCACATTGCCAATCGCTAATCCTTGAGCCCTTAACGCATCGATACTCCCATCAATAACACTGGTATATTCACCTCCCGCTTGTGTTAATTTAAAGAATCCTGCTGCCTGTTGATCAAGAAATTTATTAAATTTAATATTGAAATCAACTATTTGTTCTCCCAATTTCTTAAATTGATTATAAAGATATTTAACAGCGTCGAGAGCTTTTCCAATAGCACCAACAAGAACATCCATAATCATTGATGCTAATGATTCCACCACATTAATAATTGCTTTGAATGCCTTTTCAATTACTACCAAAACTGCAGTCCATGCAACAAGGGACAATTTTATACTTTCAAATATCTTCCATGCATTCTTAAGTTCGGGTCCGAGATTAGCAAATACATTAACAAACTTACTGGCACGTCCCGTCATTTTGTTAAAAAGATCTGGCATTTTTGAGCCGGCCACGTTCATTTCCTTAAGATCTTTAGTTAATTTTTCAAACTTTGCAAGATCTTCTGGCTTCATGTCCTCCATGGCCTTATTCACGCTCATAAGCCTTTCTGCCAGTCTTATTGAGGCGGTATCAGATGCTTTCAATGCTTTCGCAAGTTCAGCAGCTTTTTCAGCTGGAGTTTTTTCTGGCATGATTTAAAGTCCTCAATAACAAATAACAAGCTATCCATGGATAATTAGTTTTATTTTAAACTTTATTCATCTTTAGAATTTGATTTCTGCTCCATTTCTTTTTGTTCAACTAACTTTTTAACAAACCAATTTCTTAACTTCACTGGCAAATTATACGCCTCAGTAAAGCTCCAGCCACCATAATATTTTAAAAAGAAGAATTGTTCATAAACATCTGCAATGTAATCTTCACTTAGGCCAAAAAAATTGTACCGTAATCGGTACATCAACCTCCTCGGCGTGGCCACAATTGTCACACTCAAACATGCTCGATAATTCGACATTTGGAGTTATTTCTGCATATGTATCTCGGAGAGATTTAGCATCAATTGCTGGAAGATTATCAATAACTGCATTTATTGTAGAAGGTTCACTCATACCATTGACTGAAACAATAATTGTTTTAAATTGATCTGTTAACAATGATTCTTGTAGTTTGAGTTTCTTTTTTCTAGTTGCCATGTTCAAAAGTTTTGTTTCATCTTTGCCTGTTAGCAGCTTAGTTTCAACAGTTATTTCAGTTAATGGAAGTTTGATAAGAAACGTCCCATTGTCTGTCAACTCTGCTCCAAGTTCTTTATGATTATCTGCATAATCTATCTTTAGGGCCTCATTTAAATCAAAAACATGCTCAGAATTATCTCCACAAGCTGGACAATCAATTCTAGATCCATATTCCGGCCCATAACCTGTTACTCTCGCAGCAACAGTAATTGCATTTTTATCACCAAGCAATAGATCTTGTGTTCGAACTTTTTTATCAAGAAGAACATTCTGAATTAATTTATCAATGACAATTCCTTTTTTAATCAATGACTGCGAAGATAAAATATCTTCATCCTTTGCAGTCATATAACGAATTTCAACTGATTCTTCGCCACATAAAGGGTGCCCTTCTGGATAATATCTTCCTCTGGATGGAAGATCTACAAACTCGGTAGGAGTTACAAAGGAAAGTGGGCTTTCATGCATTTCTTGCGGACTCAAATCTGAATCCTGGACTTCGACTCCCCCGAGCCTGTCCTGATTATTTCTAGTTGACATATTAACCTCTTTAGTATTATATTATAATGTCATTTCAATTAAATGTTAAGCTGTGCCCGTATCAAAAGTGGCATAGTCGTAACGAATTGTCACATTTATCTCGACCATTGCGTCAGACTCATAATCAAGTGAGCCAAATTCAACGCTAATGATCCAAGGATTCCAAAGAGAGAACTGATCAACTACTTCATTATCGGGGCTGAATTGTCTAAGTGTGATAATATTGCCAAGAGCTTTAACGCTTAAATCTTTTGACAAAGTGTTAACCCCAATTGGCCCATCGGGAACATTATATCCAGATTTAGTAAGAGCATCATATAGTATTCTTGAGACGTCAGGATCAACTGGATCTACAAGAGTGAAAGTTGTTTGCTGCCACTCAACAATACCCGGAAAATAAAATCTATGACCATAAAAAGTGTGAGGAGTTTCAGTAACATTAAATTGAGGTTTTGTTACCTTCTTGACAACATAAGTAGGAATTCCAATTGTTGATTGTTTTGCCCCCGGAGCGATTTTCGGTTCTCCACCAACATATAACAGCCACCTATGCTGTCTTTTTGGTTCTAAGCTCGATTGATTCCAAAATTTTTCTGCCATATTTTTATTATCTCCTCAATATTAAATAGTAAGTTCTATGAAAATCCTTTTATTAATCTTCAAAAGATGCTCCAGAATCTGTAATAATGAAATCAAGAGCAATGAATTCAATGGCTCGAGCAGGTTTCAAGAAAATCTTGGCATACATTATATTTCTATCAATTAAGTCTGGAGTAGTAGTTGTCTCATCGAGAACAACTTTATAGTCAACAAGGCCCAATTGGCTCTTTACGCCACTAAGGAAACTCTTAACTCTGCTGCTAAAGTTTAACCAAGTTGCCTGAACATTTTGTTCGAATAACGTTGTCGCTGCAATTCTTGAAACTTCCTTCTTGAGAAAGATAAGAAGACGACGAACATTAATTCTATCAAGAGCAGAAGGCGTTATTTGAAGAGTTTTTTGACCAAATACTACAATTCCTTCTGCTGGGAAAGTAGCAATTGGATTAATATTTGCCTCATAAAGTTTATCTCTGTCTTCAGATGTAAGTTTGTGAGTCACGCCAACAACATTCAAGCCTGCGCCTCCATCTGAAAGGCCACCTCGAGTGAACCCTGCAGGAGCAAACCATGGAGCGCGTGCCGCATCACTAAATGACATTGCCCCAAGCGCCACAACAGAGGGCGGAATTTTGAGAATAACAGCTGAACTTTCATCTCTAATTTGAACCCATGGATAATACGTACAACCATAGCTTGAATTAATTTCTCTATTTTCAAGATTGGTGCGAACAGTGTCAATATTCTGATTATCAATACGAGTTATTTCTGTTGAATTATTTTCTGTATTTGGCTGATACATGCCAGTTCCAGTCCCATTGTTCTCGAGATCAATAATTGCAAGGGCGTCGCCGCGATCTTCACACTGATCTACAAGAAGTTTTGTAAGAGTTGCATTTGACATACCGGGAACTGTAGCAATATTATATTCTATCATGTCTGCGTCTCTAATTGATTGGATTGCTCTCTTGACAGTGTTATATGTATAATTGCCAAGCTCTGTAGCATCATCAAGTTTTTCATTTCGAAGTGGTTCTTTTTCTGTAATATCGAAACCATCAAATCCGCCGTGAAAAAGAGTTGTAAAGCGATTCCACTTTTTCTCGTTAACAAGTTTCTTAGCACTGTTTTCAGCGGTATAACTTGTTCCAGCTACGCGGCTTCCAGATTCATAAGCAACTCCAAGAGCCGCGCCTTCGTCTTTAAGATCGTCAAGAGAGAAAACCCATGAAACATTAGTATGGGTCGAACCGTCTCTTGCGCTATCCAGTTCGGCTGGCATCGCGCGAACGACGTCTAGAATGCTGTCGTCAAAGATTCTAGATCCTGATCTTTCAGTCCTAACTCCCCAGTAAGCTTTTCTTGGATCATCAATATCTCCGGTCAAAGAAGAACTTCTTAAAGCAAGTTCCGGGAAATGGAAAGAAGAGGACATTGCCGCTTTCGCGACGCCATGCGTGACGTAGCCCGTAGCGGCGCCGCGTGTGCCTGCGCCGACTGTAACATTCATAGAAGATGTAAACAAAACAGTAGTAGCGACTGGAATACCAACTTTTTCATCTCCAACAATCATATGATATTGAGTTAAGTTCGCGTCGTCGGAGTCTTTATCATATTCTGCTGGCGCGCCGGTGAGCGCACTACCGGTAACAGTTAATGCATTGTAAAAGCGATAAGGCCCAAAGACGCCAAAAGGAGCAAGACCTTCGCCAACTGAGCCGAGATCAACGCTTTCGTCCATGTCTACACGAATATATTTTGATATATTTGCATATTCGCCATATTCTCTATATCTTTCCTCAGTGGTGTTCCATTTATAATATTTGTCACCAATTCTTCTTTTAATATAATTTTGAGAATTAGGATTAAGATTTAAACCTTTGAACACTTCAATAACCTGTGTAGAAGCATCTCGATCTCTAAGGTGCCTAATCACAACTGAAAATGTCGTATATTTATTATATTTGTCTGTTGGAAATTTAATATCTTCAATAGCAATTTTAATGTTATTTTGTGTCCACTCGCCCTGATCGAGAGAAATGAAGCGGAAAAGCTTTTGTGTTGCTTCAATATCGTAGTTGGATTTATCTCCAGTATCTTGAGAAATATACCAACCTGTGTAAGCATTCTTTCTTCCGTAACGGAAATCTGCACCATCTTTTGGAGTATCCTCGCGAGATCTTAAGCCCATAAGCAATCCGTGAGTTACCTTGCTCCAACCCCCAATCTTATCTTCTACCCAACCTTCATATGATTCACCAAGAAAATATCCTTTGCTTGCAGTTACTGTAATCGCTGTATTTGTCAAAGTTGGATTTGTGTTGAAAACTTTTCGAATGAAAGAATCAGAGCCGCGAGTAAAATTAAAATCTATTTTTGTGGCGCCTGAATCTTCTTCAGTTCCTGTTGCTGCACTAGCTGATGCGATATTGTCCGGAGTTCCGATAAGAATCGAAAGAGTTCCGTTTGAACTTGTTCCAATTGTTGCTGCTTGCGAAGCGGTAGTTTGTGTCGGCACGACATTATCAAAATCAAACGTTCCAGAAAGGGCAATTGTCGTGTCGGCATTACAATAAAATATAGCACCCAGCGCGCCGGTGGCGTAGGTATCGCACTCCCCCGTCGTCTCAATTTGTTGAGAACCATCGAAAAGCCAAAGGGCATAAGCGCCGCCGCCGTTATTTCCAAAAGTTGTACCATTATTCAGTACGGCGTCGGTGTCCCTCGAGGATTGATTTTGAATCAAGTTAACAATACCGCTTGTTTGAGCGGTGCTGCTATTTGCACCCCAGCCAGCTTCACCGGTGCCTGCCGTGGCGCTAGTATGTTGTTCGCCCAAAAGTCTAACAAATGTAAGAGGGCTGTTGTTTGCAAGCCAAGCCTTTGCAGCATAAGAAGCGTAAGTTGGTGCGAGTCTATTTCCATCTCTAAAAACATCCCCTTGTTGAACGCCGGGAACCGGTTCTCCAAAAATTTCAACAAATTCAGCATAAGAACGAACTTTAATTGGAGTTCCCGCAGGACCCTTTTCAGAACGTCCGATAACCAATGGACCAATTGTCCCCGGCTCCACATCAAGAATTGACTTATCAATTTCATTAATGAAGATTCCGGGTGATACAAATTTAAACTTCTTTACAGACATACTTCGTTCTCCTATGTGGCAGATATGATAGTGATTTCTTTAATAAATAGTAATTCATTCCCTGAAAATCCATTATTAACTTTTATAAAATGCATCATCATCGCTGTCCGGTTCGTCTCCCATAATAACCCTTTCTCTTGGTATTTTAATACTAACTGCATTCTCACGAACAACAATTTTTGGTTGGTCTTGATTTATGTCCTCGCCAATTAGATGCCCTAAAACTTTAATATTGATAGTTGTTTGATACATTTTTTCTGCCTCTTCTAAAGAAGAGATGTTGTTCTCTTGTGCGAATTCTTGTTCAATGAATGCCTCATAAGTGTGGCCATCTTTTTTAAATACAAAATAATTAATTCCACCAGTATTGGTTATGAATGGGGTAATTAAGTCATTCATTTGTTGTTGATATTCTGTCCTCAACGTTATTGAATAATTTATTGTTACATAGACAGGCATCGGAACCGACACTGTTTGATAAACAACTTTTTTGTTTTTGAATGGATAGTTCAGTTGACCAAATAAGCGATAAGTGTCCGCTGATGCAAAAATATTTGTTTTATCTTGTTTAATTCTTCTCGCTATAACAACTGAGCCACCTTTCACATCCTTATTCGGAGGAATGTTAGCAAAAAATATACCTTTATTTGCTGGATTTTTTTCAATAGAGGACCTTTCAATTGTCATAATTGGTAATATTAGTGAACCATTTTTATCTCTTAAGTTTTGATCATTTTTAATCTGATAAGATCTTTCGGCTGTCATCCACAATACAGGAACTTTTTCAAATCCATTTCTTGTTGTTGTGTGGACATCAAGTTCTTTTTTAACGTGCTGAAAGAACGCCTCATCGATTGTTTCTAAAGTTGATGGCATCACCACTATTTCTTCAATAACGTTTGTGTCTTCAACTCCTGTATGGTCATATTTAGGTGGCATCGAATAATCCCTCGCGGGCGCGGATACATTTAGCTGAAATTTCAAAACGATGATCGATCTGTCCAAATAGTTGTTTGGGTTCGCTCAAAGAAACAATTTCAAAATGAATATCTCCATATAAAACAAAGTCTCCAACACGGACAACAAGATCTTGATCCTCAGTTAATCTTCTTTTATGAAAATGAATTATTATAGATGCATTTTTATCAATTGCGACCTTGTTCATAAACTCTGTTTGCATCCCCTCCCACTCAACTAAAGCGTAAACACGAACTGGTGGGAGGAAAGTTTTATTAATTGCCTCTCCATAAGTTGAATGGAAATTTGTATGATCCAAACTAATAGGATAATATAATACTTGTTGACCAATGACGCGTTCAATTAATTCGTCATTAACTTGTTTAACCAGATCCCTTTCTTTCTTTCCAATAAAAAGTGGTGGCGGTGGCTGTGTTGGCTGTTCCCATCTAGACATATTTTATTTATCCTGTGAAAACAGGAAGAGGTATCCTTTCCTGAACTTTATTAACAGAATCAGCTATTGCTGCATCTTTTTCTGCCAATTTCGCATAAGTTAATTCGTCTAGAACTGTTTTCAGCTCCTCTCTCAACTTATCCTGTTCTTCTTTAGATTGAGTAATCAGAGCCTCCCCATTCAAAGAAACTGATTCTCCTGGTATAGGTATGGTGCCAAATTTGCCTCTAATCTGCCCTAAAGTTTCTTTTGATAGCGAAAGAGCAAATCTTCTAATCCATTGTTTACCAATCGAATTAATATTTCTATATGGAATATTGGCGAATGGCAAAGTGTTCATATTATTTACACCATCTGAACCAATAGAACGATCATCGTCCTCTTCCCACGCGTCTCTTCTGACTGTAAATTTGACCCACATTTTCGAAGGGGCCACTGTAGTTGACGCTGGGAATAATCTTAATTTATTATTTTTTAATTCAAAAGAATAATGAGAGTTCCTTGTATAAATTGAATCTTCAAACATTTGGGCTTGTTGTTTATTTTGATAGACCGGAACAATTTGAAACTGTGAATCATCTGCCCATTGACCGTATGTCTGAAGATTCCCAACTGTATTTAATCCGCCATAATAACCATAAAACCTCCATATAGCTTGTGGGGTTTTATAATATACTTGTTTAACTGTGATTTTACTTTTATCTAATTTGTTATAATATGGCAAGTCTGAATTACTTGAATCTATAGAGCCGGAATAGATAATAGTTTGTAAATCATAATCCTGCTTTTTATCTTCAGTATCAAACGAAGCTGAATATTCTATTTCGTCTCCACCGACTCCTACTGCGGCCCCGACTCCTAATCCAACTCTTTTTGCATATTCAAATCTCACACTTGGATATTTGAGGGCAACTTCTTCAGCGTCAGGACCAGTTCCTAAACTAGAAGTTAAAACTCCCTCGCCAACAAGAAGTCCATCGTGATCAAAAGTTCCAGTTGTGTTTCCAAGCATATCGCCTAACACGTTTTTTGCTTGATGTATATTGACAATATATGAGTATTCTAAAACAGACTCCTCATAAGAGGCAAATACATTTTCTTTAGTTATTTCTATATCTAATACGTCTCCGCCAAGTTTTTTATATGTATAAGCAACCTGATCAACCGCACCGGTTATAAAATCATCTGAATATAATACAGAGTCTGTATCATTATATATGTTAAATGGTAAAGTTGTTGTCGTGATATCTGACAAACTTGCCGTCGCTGGGAGCGTAATTGCGCTTACAGAACTTGAAGGCGAAAGAGTAGGGACAGCCATTCATATACACTCCTATTACTACCTTAATTAGTTTTAGAAAAAAGAAAACCCCAGTTCAACCGAAGCCAAACTGGGGTTTTCAATAAAAAGGTTAATTTAAATATTAACCGTGAAGGTCAGCAACTACTACAAGACCGTACATATCAGGACGTACCATCTTTTTAGCATAGCGAGTCATGACACCCTTACGGGGCACGAAGTCTTCAATACCAAAGATAGTAGGCGTTACCTGGAGAGGCACGTAAGGAGCATATACATAGCCGCTCTCAAGGAACGAACTACCCTTACGACCAACAAGAACAACGTTCCTGGGGAAGTAAGGATCTACGTAGATATCCCATTTCTTGCTCAGACTACCAGTTTTGACAGCACCAACTGAGCCTCTGTCGTAATCCCCTGTTACATCAGCGCGGAAGCCGGCTGTGAACTCAAGGATATTAGCAACCTCAGGGCTGCAAACTACAAAGTTGGCTCCACCACGAAGCGTCTTACGGTGAATCTGAGCGGAAACATCATTGATGGTTTCGCAAAGAGTCTCATACCATTCAGACACTGTGCCAGTGAAGTCAGCACCAAGAAGACTCTCATTGGAGAGAGTGCTAATTGGAGCGCCAGTTGTGCGATCAAGGAATTTACCTGGTCGACGAGACCAATACAAAGTACTAGCAGTGGCACCCTTAACAAGATCCTCGAGAATCTCACGATCAAGTTCTAGAGCAATTTGCTCAGAAAGAATACCAGTAAGCTCTACTTCGGCATCAAGATTGTGATAGGCGTTAAGGTCTTGACCAAGCTCCGGAGTCCATTTGGCCTTCAGTTTCTTGGTTTGTGCCGTAACGGAGACACTATCAACTTTGATATCGATCTCAGGGATGCCAGTATCGTTTTCCAGTGCCCATTCGGACTGGCCAACGACGACACCAATGGAGTCCGCACTTGCTGCAGCTGCAGAACCACCAAAATCATCAGCAGTAGGATACGTAAATGATAATGAGTCATTGGCACCTAGCGCCGTGTTAACAACGCTCGGGTCATCGGAATCAGATGCGGCATAGAGAAAAACAACTGTTCTGCTTGAACCAGAGAACTGTGTCAAACGACGAACTTGTTTGACACTATTTCCCAGAGTACCTGAAGTCGTTGTAATCGTAATCCCTTGAAGATTGTTCTTGTTAACATCGTCAAGGTTACTAATGTCGACTGTTGCAACAGCAATACTAGTTGTTCCTGACGTAAAATCAGGATCAAAACGACAAAGCTTATCAAAATCAGCTTGAGTTTGAACATGAAGGCCGGCAAAGGTATCGCCAGAACTTACCTGCGCACCACCGAAGGTGCCGGAACAAACTGCAGTGATTGTGACATCAGCATTTGAAGCCGTAGGTGAAGAATAACCGTTGTTAAGTGAGTAGGGCCCAAGCTCTACATTAACACCGGTCAGGTCAACACCACCAGTAAGTTGTTGACCTAACTTTCCGCCGCCATAAAGTGACATTTCATCGCCATGAGTGGAGAGTGAAAGTCCAAGATGATCTTTCAAATTATGCGAAAAGTCTAGAAAGAAAATGAGACCCGAAGGGAGACTCATTGGTTGCACTGACACAAGGTCATTTGCAATAAGAGAGCCGAATACACGGCGTACAATTGGAAACGCAACAGCAGCAAAGCCTTCTACATTACCAGCTTCCATTGAAGAAGCTTCGCGAAGAAGCTCTCTGGCCTGGTTCTCTAGAAGACGAGACATGCTCTGTCGCGTGGCATCGTTATTGATTCCTTCAAGAAGTCCAGTCTTTTCCCACTTATCAAGTAGAGCAGCACCTTCCTTCTGGAGGTCACGATTAACCATGCCTTCAGTTAATTTATCTAATACAGACATTTTTTAAATCCTCCTTATAAATTATTTAATACCTGCTAAAGTCTTCCACCTATCTCTATGTGGATTACTTTTGTTTTCCTCTTTTCTATGAGGAATAGTTGTTGAAGAATTTCGTTTAACGGCTTCGCTCAGTGATTGCGGAGTGCGCTTTCGCGAACTTCCCACTGCGCTTTGAAGAGTCTCGTAAATAACTCTGGCTTCTTCAACTGAATCGACATTAGACAGGGTTTCGACAATTTTAGTTTTTTGCCGCTCATTCAGGGAGGTGCTACCCAATACACGATTCGTGTACAACAACTTGGCATTTGAAAGGTTTACTTCTTCAAGTTTTTCTTTCACCTGCACAAGCATGTTCTTATATTTTTTGTTTTGCTCACGAAGTTTTTTATTGTTTTCTTTAAGTTTTTTAACAGATTTTTCGAGTTCTTTTTTCTTTTCATCTTCTTCTAATTCTTCAGCTTCGTCTTGAGCGTCTTGAGCTAATGCAATTTCTGCATTTTCTCTATCAAGTGCTTTATTTGAGGCGCCGCCCAATTGGCCCGACGGGACATTCTTCACATCAACAGTTAATTTTTCAATAATAGAAGCAAGCTGCTCTTCCGTAAGTTCAACTTCGTCATCCGCCTCTGTCAATTCTTCAGATTCTTCTTCGGATTCTTCTTCTAGAGTTTGCTCATCGCTGTCTATTTCTTTTTGTAGCTCTTCAGCAAGTTTATCTAGATCAATGTCAACTTCTTGATCTTCATCAATTTCTTCTTTCTGATAATGTGCGTGTGGAACATCTTTAAATTGATCTTCTTCTTCTTCTAAAGGCTCTTCTAAAGGCTCTTCTAAAGGCTCTTCTAGCGCTAAATCATCCGGAGCGACTTCATCTTGTTCCAAGAGGGAATCAATCGTTTCTTTAACTTCAGTAGAATATTTTTCAAGAATAGAAGATTCAGCGCTTCTCAGAGCTGTTTCTCTCAAAGCATCTGCATCAACAATTGCTTGCTCCAACATACTAGTATTTGACATATTTAGTCTCCTGATACGTATCTAAGATAAATAGTAACATAATCGTTTAAATGCCATATTATAATGCGGTTCTACTGGTTTTCAAGCTTTGCCTCTAGTTCTGCAACTTTTGCTGATAATTCTTGAACTGCTTTTACGAGAATAGTAGTCATTGACGATTTTGAGACCCTTTGTCTACCATCGGGGTCGACTGACCAAGAATTATGGTCAGGAACATTATATTTATCGACTACTTCTTTTACTTCTTGAGCTATAAATCCCCAATGATATTTATTACTGCCGCCCATGGGAGTGGTATCCTCTGGATTGTATGCAGTCCATTCTTGAGGAAATTCGCTTGGAGATTTATGTCTATACTTAACTGGATTTAAATCGTTTATAAAATCTAATCCTATATCTATACATTCAATATCTTTCTTTTGCCTTCGATCTGAAGATGCATCCCAAGTTTCATCAGAATTAAAATCACACCTGATGTGGCTTGTATCATTTCCAATATGAACTGCATTGTCAGCAGTTCCATTCATATTGTTGCCAATAACAATTTGATTGTGTGCCGTTGCATCTTGAGCATCACAACTTACACCTATGCATGTATTCTCGTAACCAGTCGTAGTATCATCACCTGCGTAGGCGCCAATAAAGGTATTAGAATGAGCGGTTGTTATCATGACCATGCCGGCGGCGGCTCCGACGCATGTGTTGTTGTTACCATCTATGTCATTAGTTCCACCGCCGGTGGTGTAGTCGCCCAACATTGCGTTTGCACCGATAGCGGTATTGCCGGCGCCCGTTCCAACATAACCTCCTGCTGACGCTCCAACTGCGGTGTTATTGCCGTCACCATCTGCTGATACGGCCGCGGCGAGGGTGCCGTAGCCGATAGCGGTATTGCCATCACCAACAATGTTAACAGCCAAAGCGGAGTTCCCAATGGCGGTTTGATATTGTCCTACTGTGAGGGATGAGCCGGCATCAAGGCCTATGGCAACAGTGCCGTCTGCATCTGCAGTCATGACGTCTGCACCAGCGCCGTAACCAATACAAACTGTACCGTCAACAAGCTGTGTCGATCCGCCGGCGTCTTTGCCAACAAAAACATTTTTTATGCCTGTAGTAACAGCATCACCAGCAGCGGCGCCTATGGCAGTGTTCGAGTTCGGCTGATTGCCACCGGTTTGACTGGCGAGAGCATTATATCCTACTGCTGTATTAAAATCGCCGACATCCTCCAATAATAGCGCAGTGTGACCAATGGCTGTATTATATTGGCCAGTTGTAATTGCAGCACCTGCACTTTTACCGACCAAAACTGTACCGTCAGCAAGAGTACTACCAGCAGCAAGAGCAACGCCGGCGCCCGAACCAATAACAACAAGATCGCTCATCGTCGTCGCGACTACAGCGGTGTTGTAACCAATAATTACATTATCGTCCCCAGTTGTAAGGTCATTTCCAGCGTTTTCGCCCATCAAAAGATTGTAATTTCCACCAGCTTCGATAGCAGCGCCGGCGAGCTTGCCAAACACCGTATTTGAAGTGCCGAGCACGTTTGTAAGAATATCTCCTTTAAAAGAAACAGAACCAGAGAAAGTGGCGTTGCCGTCGTCGGTGAGGCAAAGGGCAGTGGCAGCCCGGGGCAGGAAATCAATTCTTCCGCCGGTGCTTGCTGTCGTCGACAAGAGCATCTCACCGGTGGCGGTGTTAACGTTAAACGAAACTCCCGTACTCCCATGGCCAGAATCGCCGATGCCCCACGCGGGGTTGTCGTTCATCCCGATCCCCCTTAGATAATAACGATTGCCTCCGACACCGGAGTGCAGGCCAGAATCCTTCAATGTGAGAATACAATTCCCTTCTGCCTGTGTGCCCGTTTCGTCAGTGTTCGTGGATTCCATCAAAATGCCCCTGCCTCCACTAACATGAAGAGCGTAGGGATGATTTCCGTCGGCTTCGCTGCCGCTGGCGATAATAAGCACAGAGCCTGAAACTATAAGGTTTCTGTTACCTTTATCGCCTCTAATTTCAACACTATTTGAAGCAGTTAAATAGGATGTACTAGTATTGCTTGGTTCAAAACTGCTTCCTCCACCACCTGGTCCTGACATTTACTTGTTCTCCTTATTGATTGGACTCGGTCCACGCATCATCATCGGGACCTATTGTTAATCCCGAACCGGTAAGAGTATACATCTCACCTGTGTCGATATGCGTTATCTCAGCATATATTTCATAAGCGCCTTCGTCCGATGCGTCGACATTATAAATATAAATTTCTTTGCACTTACAACGGAATGTATATGAATCACGGTTTTCAGTTAAAGTGACATAATGCAATCCATCAAAAGTGCTTGTTCCGGCAACATTGTCTGTGAAATATACTCTTAAATCGGGAGCTGCTTTGTTGACAACAACAACCTCTCTTGCAATTCTTGGAAAAACAATTTTATGCTGCGCTGTCGTTGCAATAGTTAAAGCACCAGTCATATACGGAGTGCCAGCAACTAAATAAGAACTTGCATTTCCAATTCCTGGTCGGGGATAGTGATTATAATTTTTTCTATCATCTTTATAAGCCTCTGTCATTATATTCTCCTACTTTTTATTAATTAGTTTCTTGTTTGGCTTTCAACTTGTCCAAAGTTGCTTTTCTTCTCTTTTTCATCCTTCTTTTTTCCTCAGATTTTTTTTCATAATACATCCTTTCACGAATGTCTTCTATGATTCTTTCTTTCTTAACTTTCTTTGCAAATCTTTTCAAAGCCCTTTCAATGTTCTCGTCCCTTTTAAGTCTGACTTCTACGTTAACTGACTTCATATTTTTTATCCTCTCGCCAACGTTTTCCAAGCAGCCACATTTCCCATTAAACCTGAAATGTCCACGCCGGCGTCGTTGGGATCCACATTGGAAAGTGGGCCTTGCGGCGAGCTTCCATCTTCCGGACTTCCTGCTTTTGACATTGGCGCTGTTCCTTCGAATAAATTGACTCCATTATAAGAGTCTTTGCCAACTGCGTCTAACATTTTCTTTCTGGTCTCGTTGATCTTTTGAGACCTCTTTTGTTTTTCTTGCAATTGCAATTGTTTTATTTCGTCATCATTTTGCCTTTGTTCAACAATTGGTTGTCGTGTTGCTCCCAAGCCTTTGACAACTTCAGAAATGACATTAGACAATAAACCTTCTTCTAAGAGGGCTTCTTGAATGCATTCTTTAATAAGCGGCTTTAATACTTTTTTGAGTTCTGATTTTTTCATTTTTCTCTGGAGGTAGTTAGATCTAGCTGTAAGTAATCTATTTGTATCGGTTTCACCCTCCGCTTGCCGGCGAGTTGGTCCTCTCTCGGCCATGCAAAATTTACAGGCGGCACATATAGTTGCTCCGCCGCCTTCAGTTCTTCTTCGGTTTCTGCTGCCACCTTCGCCTCGACTTTGAGGGCGTGCGCTAGCTTGGCCGAGTTCCATTCGTCTTCAGGCACCTCGCCCTCTGTTTCGGGGGTGAGGCCCGGAAGAATCATGTTTTCCTGTTCAGGTCTTAAGTGCTCCGGAGGAGGGCCATTTTTAGATGATGGTTTTACACGAACGGAAACTGTTGATTGTCCGAATCCTGCGACTGCTGGTGCAGCTTCATTCAAAACCTTTTCAAGTTCTTCTTTGATGATTTGTTTAAGTTGTGATTTGGTTATTTTCATTTATCGCCTTCTCCTCTTAATATATCATTTAATGCGCGATTGATTCTATCTGCTTTTGTGAAAGCGCCTTTTGCAGCGTTTTCATGAAGGTGTCTTGGCTTCATGTAAGCGCCGGTTGTTGAAGGTTCTGAGACCATGTCGAAACAAATCAATTGGAAATCGTCTTCAACGATTGTATCTCCGTTGGATTCAGTAACTGATCCCATTCCTCTCGAAGAAATTCCTAATTTTACTCCAGCATTGACAAGTTCTTTTAATACTTGGCCTGAAGGAGTGTTTAAAACTTGAATTTTGCCCATTACAGCGTCTTCTTGCCACCAAACCTCTGTTACAAGATGAGAAGCATTCCTGAGATTAATAACTGACTCATCTGGATGATCTAATTCTCCCAATGCTCTCCTTTCTTTTACAATCTTTGTGTAATTTTGGACTTCTCTTTCTAAAATAGCACCAGGATAAACACGACCATTCCCATTTTTAGCATTTGCTCTTTGCATAACTCCAGAAAGGAAAACGTGACCTTCTTTGACCATTTTTTTTTCGGCCTCGGTTAAAAAGTCTTGGCAAACGCCGCCTTCACAAAGCTCATAGTATTCTCTTAGTAATAATTTTGACATTATCGCGGTGTCTCCAACTCAGCCTCTGCCGATGGAAGTGTTTCTTCCTCAAAGAAATGGTCATCTAATACATGATCCAAATCGATTTGGCCTTCGGTAGTTCCTTCAATAAATCCAGTTAGAGCAGCCTCAAGAACCATAATTATCTCTTTTCTTGCAGCCTCTTTGTTAAATTCTTCATACCCTTTATATTCTTCAAGTACTCCTTCCGCAATTTCTTCAAACATATCCTTCAACGTATTAAGCAAATCGTCGAAACCGAGAACGGCGGTGCCGCCATATGCGTGTCCCAAGCGTTCAGGACTAAACTCTGTCTCACTTTCGCCTTCAGGATAATCTGTTATATCGACTTCCTTTAAAGCGTTTCCAATCTCTTCTTTAACAATTTGTTTGAGTCTCAATTTAGTTACTTTCATATAGTCACGATCCTTTACAGCAATGCCTCACCGGCTGGAGCATCCATTTAGCTGTCCAATTTTCTGTATTCATGTTTAACTCCGTTATCTCCAAATAATGTACATAAGATATAAGATGTTCCAGAACTCAAACATCCCAATAAAAAGTAATTAACAATATTATTATCAAATATAAATAGTTCTGTGTACCTGTTTATGCCTACTAAAAATACACCAATCCAAAAGCCCACACATATGGGACAATGAAAAAAATGATGCTTTGGTCTGACTCTATTAAATATTGTGCCGTAGACCAAAATTTGTGTCAACCCATAAGCACAAAGAATAAAATATATCAGCTCCATTTTAATACCTATAGAAGGATGTCATGCCATATGGCCCACGAATATATCCAGGAATAAGCGTGCCTTTTCTTTCTTCATGAGGCACTTCGCCAAGTTCTGTTGAATGCTCCGCATCCGGCTCTGTAAGATAATCTAATTCATCTTCCTCATATTGTTTTCTTCTGTTGAAATATGGCTCCTCTTCTTTAAGGAACTTTGATACTGAATATAGAGCAACCTGTACTGGATCGATATCTTCATTAATTGAATTTAGTATTACAGCTTCCATAGAGCCGTAAATATTTCCGCCTTGAACACTTTCAAAAGAGATAACTCCTTTTTTTCTTAAAAATCTAAAAAGCCTATCTTGCGCTTCGTAAACCTTATCCGAAAACATATCTTTTGCGAAAGATAATACTTTTTTGTTTTCGCCATTTTCCGTCAATACAATATCAATGTCTTCGTGATCGAAAATCATAAGACTTCCATCAAGACCTTTTCTTGCGTTTAAAGTAATAGTTTCTTGAATTTTACTTCCAATGGTTATTTTAATGTTCATCTTTGTGGATCTCTTTTACTAAATTTTGAATTTTAAGAACTTTCATAATCACGTTTTTGTTAATCTTTTCTTTTTTAAAATTTTCCAAAATTTGCAAAACTTTTTTTGTTTTTTTTGTCATTTCTAAATCTTGCTTTATGTCTTTTAGCTTCAAAGAATCTTCAACAACCTTCCTCAACCTAGACACCTCTTCGTTTAAAAATATTTTTAATTCAACACCATTATTAGAAAAAGAAGAAATATATTTATTTAAAAGCTCTTTTTGTTCCGAGATCAACTTTGATGCATATTCTAAATTGAATTTGTTTACAAACGATTTATATACTAAATTGTCAATAGGCTTAATTGTTAACTCGTTGATTTCAGTTTTATTTGATATTTTTTTAATTAATGCCTGTTCTAATAATACGCGTTTTTTAGTTGGGGTTTCTTCGTTAAATATTTGATAAGCTGTAGCTAAACTTTTATAGTTCGATACAAAATTTGAAAAAACAGAATTCGAAAGAAGGGAATTGATTTTTTTAATTAAAGCACTTTGCTCTAGAAATAATTGTTTTTTGTCTATACTGCAATGTTCCTTTCTTATTTCGTAAACAAGCTTTTCAGCAGTCTGTGGTTCTAAATCATACGATTCACAAAGAGTTTTATACAATTTTAATTCTTTATAAAGCAGTGACTTCTTTTCAAAATGTTTTTTTATAATGGAAACTATTTCATTTTTTAATTCTAAATTTTTTTCCAAAACTGCTTTCGTCATTTCTTTAATTAAAGATTCATAAAGAAAAGCAGTATTACGTTTCTTATTGTGTTTTAGTTTCATTATCTTTCAACTCCAATTCTGTAATCAAAAATTTAACTTCATTATTTACTTCGAATAATCTTTTTTCCTCACTTGAATAATTAGTATCTTTACCCTCAGGAAGCCCCCTTCCAAGTCCTAATAAATCTGAAAAGCCTTTATGAGTGTTTCTTCTGGTTGCTTTCCCCGTTTCGGAAGAATACTGACTCATATAACTCCTTTTTCTTGCACCAGATTTTCTTTTATCAGTCTTGACCGGCATATACCACCTGTTATTTGAATTAGATGTTGTGGTCGCTCCATCTTTTCTTTTAAGTTTGTACCAATCTGCATCATCTCTTTTCGCTGGTGTGGCTGGAGGCGGCAAAATAGCAGTTTCTGGCTCTTCTCCAGGTACTTCTTCTCCTGCGGGGAGAGCTTCAGGAGCCGGTTCTTCTCCCGGGAGGGCGGGTTCTTCACCTTCTAAACCAAATTCGCCGCCGGGCATTCCTCCTAATCCAATTTCCCCTTCACCTAATTCTTCACCTGCAGCTGCGGCTTCCAATAGAGCTTCAAATTTGCGATCATAAAACATCTCTCTTTGTATTCTAATAAACTCTTCATCAGAGATATTAAATACATTTTTAGCAACCCAGCCTTTACTAAAGAATCCTTCTGTTGCAGAAGTTGCAACTTCAAATTTCGTTCTCCAGTTTTCAAGCTCTTGAAGTTCTGCAATCCTGGATGGGTTGTTTAATGTCAAGCCAAATGATATTAAATCATCTCCACGATAGCCAAGAGTATATAAATGAATGATTCCTATTTTTTCTAATTCTGATAATATTGACCTCTGAAGTCTCTGAATTGTTCTCGCGAAACGAATATCCTTTTGTGCAAGAGTTGTCTTATCTTCTTCTGCTCCATCACCTCTAAAAAGATATGATTGAGGGATTTTTAAAGCAGCAAATAATTTATCCTTAAGATATTTAATATCATCAATATCACCAGTGTAACTTCCACCAGGAAGATTTTCAACTCGAGTCGAAGCACCACCTCTAACAGGAATAAAATAATCTTCTTCAATGCTTAAGGGGTTATAACGCAAATCAACTCGCCCGGTATCTGAATCAATAACTTGATTTCGTTTCATTTGCGTCATCGCTCTTTGCATAAACTGTTCAACATCTTCTGGCGGAATATTTCCAACATCTATGTAGAAAATCTTTCTTTCTGGAGAACGAACAATACGATAGGCCATCACAGCGTCTTCCAAAAGATTCAGTTGTCTCCAAATTCTTCTTGCTGGTTCTAAAATACTTGTTCCATATGGAGTATATTTGTCATTTCCTAAAACTCGAAAATGAGCAACCTGCCAATTTTCCAAAGTTAAGCCGCCGGTGTTCCATTGAAATTGAACATAATTTGGATTAGTATCATCCTGCGCCTCCATTCTTTCTAGATCTTGTCCTGGAAGGCCAATAACATTTCTCACGCCCAGTTCTTGGTCGACGTCCAAATAAAGAAAGTAATCACCAAATTTACACATCGAACGACACCAGCCAAAAAGATTAAATTCAATATTTAAAATATTATTATAAAGATTATCAAGAACGCCTTTAATTTCTTCATTTGGACATTTTATATCCAACAAACGAGATAATCCAGTTGAAGTTGTCATTTCGTCTGCGTAAACATCTAAAGCAGAAGCAATAATTGGCTCATATTCCATTTGATCAAAATCTGCATATCTCTCAATACGATTTTGGTTTGCCATAATATTTGCAGTCATATTCGCAAATGGGTCATACGTCGTCTTTTTAAATTGTTTACCGGCTGCAGAAGTAAAACTATATTTATCTAACTCTCTTCTCTTTTCTTTTCTTGGTCTCTGGCTTTTATAGTTCGTAATTGGACCAGAGAACAGTCTTGTTAGTTGTTTGAATAATTTAGATTGTGGATTTCTTGGATTTTTTTTATCTTTATCGGCCATTAACTTTATCCTTTAAGAAGCCAAGAAAACTTCTCTTGCTCCTTTACATTTTTTTTTATTCGATTACTTTTTTCAATTGACTTATAACCGTGCATTCCGGGTACAGTTGTATTAATAATACTATCAGATTTAAACATTGAAGTTAAACAAGCCTTGTGGTGTTCGATCTTTCTTTTGTTTTCCACAAATACAGTATCTTTGATCCAGCATCCAATTGCAAAAGACATAACTAAATCATCATTTTCTGAACGCATTGCTTGAGCCTTTCCGTTGTGCCAAATAAAAGTTTTAAACTCATTATAAAGTCTAGACGAATACGTTGTAATTAGCTTGTTCCTTATAAATTCTTCCATTTTTGCTACAATGATTGGTCTTGTTTTTAGCGACGTAGTAAAACCAGCTACTCCATTAGAAATATTTTCTGCAGTCAACTGATCAATATATTCATGAGTTGACTTAACAGAATAATAAATATTCGAATATTCTAGTTCTTTTAACTTTTCCAAAACTGCAAAACCAACTGAATTGTTTTCAACAACTAATAAGCAATCGCCATATTCCTTACCAGCATCAAAAAGTATATTTGAAAAAATATCTGGTGTTACCTTACCTTGATATTCTGCAATTATTTCTGCTGTTTCTAATTTAAAAACATGAAATACAGAATAGTCTTGTCCATCGCCTCTCGCAACATCTGCGGTCAGCATGTATGTGCATTCTGGTTTATATTCTTCCCAAATCCAAAAATTTCTATCAAAACCAGTTCTATGCTTTGGTTCCTTAACACACTGTTCCATAAATGTTATATCATCCGGATGAATTACAGTTTCGCCAGAAGTGTTAAAGTTGCATTCTAGTTCTTGAGACACTTGTCTAATAGACATATTTTTAGTTTCTTTTTCAAACCAAGTTTGATCACGATCTGGATGGACATCCCATAATAACTTTATTGAATGAAAATCATTTCTTCTCGATTCTGCATCAATGTACGTTTTGTAAAACCAACCACCAACACCATTCGGAGTACTGAGTGCAATGACGCGCCCACCAGTTGAAATTGTAGGATATAACCCTGTCCACAATTCATCAAGACCATCAACATGTGCTGCCTCATCAATAACCAATAAGGACAACGCCTCTGAACGACCCGCATCAGGAGAAGTGGTGGATGCTTTAATTTGTGAACCGTTGTCCAGTTCAAAGCTAGTTCTATTATCGACTATAACTTTAGAAATCTGCATCCATTCCGGGAGACGCTTAATAATAGACTTAACTTTTTTGACAAGATTTCCTGCTGTACTAAATTTTGTTGCCATAACAAGAACATTTTTATCTCTATGGAACAACATCAACCAAACAATATAAGCCGCTGTAATCGTTGAAATGCCAAGCTGTCTGGCTTTTAGAATAATATTAAAACGATAATCATTAAAATCGTCGATAAGATCCTCTTGATAATCATAAAGTTTAAAAGGGATTAACCCTTTCATTGGATGAGAAATCTTGCAATAATTATTTATGAAGTAAGTTGGATTCTTACCACTCTTAAGAATCTCTTTTGTAATCTCTTTTTTTGTTAATTGATAGGACATTCATCACTTATCACTGTTCTTTTTTTCGAGTTACATTCTTGGCATAGTTCTTGCCTTTCCCAATTTCAAAGTTTTTATTATATGCTAACCAGTTTTTAGTAACTTTATCTAATCTTTCTTTTGCAGAAGAGCCTTCCTCAACGGGGAGCACTCCATCAAGACCGCCAATTTTATATACACAAGTAGCTTGGCAGTTGCTTCGAACATTACTAATGTGTTGAACCATAATATCGACTTCGCCTTCTTTTGTAAGAGTTAAAATGTTACCAGTGACTTTTTTATATTCTCTCTTCAAATAATTTGCTACGTCATTGACAGTCGCTGTAATATTATTTTCAAACTTGTTTCTGTCGTGAGTCTCTTTTAATTTAATTTCTGCATGATACAAAATATTTAATTTGTTTCCCGCGAGTCGAACTTTGAAACCATCAACCTCGCGAGAATCCAAGACTGCATCGCCTTGTTCTCTACGAAGCCCCATACTTCTCTCTTCGCCATCAGCGTTGTAACGGGCATCGTGAGAGCCATCGTAAGCATTTGCGGCGGCTTGTGAGATTCCTTGAATAATATCTAATACAGTTGCCATTAATTTTCTCCTGAATAAAATAACCTAATGTAAATAGTCTTTTCTTATTTCTTAATCCTTTTATTCTATAATTTTCAAAAAGAGTTTTATGTCTTCTTCGAGATGAACAACTCTCTTCTTAGAAAGCTCATCTTTGATGATCTGTTTTAGTTGGGATTTGGTTAGTTTCATTTTGTTATTCCTATTAATATTGCTGCGTCCAGTTAGTGATCATCTCTTTAGCTGCTTGCTTGGCATAATTATACAACATGCCTCCTCTGGGTGCTGAAATCGTTCTTTTCGTAGACATTTCTGCAGCTTTTTGTTCGATTGCATTAATCAGTGTCCCTTCATCGTAATCATGAAGCACTTCGCCTCTGGGGCCCTTGAAGTTGCCCTTAGGATCATATTTTTGTTGTTCTTCTTTTAACTCATAAACAATTGCTAGCGCATTCATTCCCACGGTAGTAGATGTGACACTATTTACCTGTTCCTTCCATTTCACCTTATCAAATTTCTTTATGGCTTCTCCTGACCAGAGGCCTGCGGAGATATTTGGAGTTCCTGAAGAATCTGTGCGAGGATCTGGCCATGCTGAGATGAACCCGCTGGTGGCAATATCAGGATGATAATAGCGCACTTCTCCTGGTTTTCTAGGGGGAGCTTGGCCGCTGCCTTGGCCACGTGGGCCATGGTACCAAATGATTGGATATGGATCTCCGGGTTCTCGTTTTCCAAATCGTATCATTTGGTCGTCGGCGACTTGGGCCTTTTTTTCCCAGTCGGTCTTTGCGGGTGGTCGTCTAGTTTTATGATCTTCGAGAGCGTTCAAATATTCTAAAGGGGTCTTAAAAGATGAAGTGCCATGGCGTTTCCACCCCTGATTCTTCGCGGTGCTGAGCAAATACTTTTCAAATTCTTCTGGTGACATGTGCTTTTTCATCCCCCCATAGCCTCGCGGTATACCTTCAGCATCTTCAAAATCGCGCATAGCCTGCTTTGCCGCTGCGTCCGTCTCGCGGAATTTTGCTGCGCGTGCCTGGGCGGCTCGGCGCTCTGGCGTATCCGGTGCGCCCTTCTCGTAGGCTTGGACAATGTCCGCGTAGTCTTCGAAAATATGTGTCACCCCTTCTTTAATAATTTGTTTAAGTTGTGATTTTGTAATTTTCATTTGCTTGGTCTCCAGCCTTCTTGCCATCTTTCTTCTCTATCCTCAATGTACTGAACATAACAGCTATAACAAGATCCGAATTTGTTCATATAAACATCATCCTTGAGATCGAAAGAATAAATATCGCATGCTTCGCAAGTTCTATTGCTTTCTCTATTAAGTAGTTTTTTACTAATTAAAAATCCATCTTTCTCAACCTTTTCGGATTTCTCTTTTTTTCTATTTTGTTTCTCTGTAAACTCTTTGAGCTGAGAAAGATATTCTTTTTCTTTGGTCTCGTCCCAATTAGCTTTTGGATGTTGCACTGCTTCTTCGCCATATTTCTTTTGAATGGCTTGTTCAATTTTTGCAACAAAGTTTGGATCTTTTTCTTTTTTCATCTTTGCTCTATAGTATACAATATTGTTTACTCAGATGTTAATTTACTAACAAGATTTTTGAGATCCTCAATTTGATTCTGTTGTTCTTTAACCGTTGTGGATAATTCTTGAACCGCTTTGACAAGAGGCGCTATCATATTAGAATATTCTAAATGTTGTTTTGTTGTGTTTTTATCAACATAAACAAGATCATTGTTTGTGCTAAATCCAAACTCTTCCAATGCACTCCCCACGTCTTGTGCGAGGAAACCAACTCTTAGTTTGTTTTTTTCATCGTCTTCCATAATTCTAGGTGCGGAACCATCTTTACTCCAAGACAATTTCGCTTTCAGATCATCGTCATAATCAACAGGCTGTCTCTTTTCATATTGAACAGGCTGAAGTTTGTTAATGAAACCTAGCCCAAGAGATATATCTTCGATTTTTTCTTTTGTTCTCTTATCAGAAGTGTTAATAGTGCCATCAGCATATAGAACTGCGTCGCCATCTGATGCAGCATACAATCTTGTTATACTTGCGTTTCCTATAGTAGCATAATTAGCTCCTTGACTAACAGTCCCATAACCAATAGCTATCTGATTTGCTGTACCAGCAGCTGCCGACTCTGCATAGTTCCCAATAAGAGTGTTTTGTAACCCAGTGGTAAGAGCGGCACCGCCAAAGTTGCCACCTCCACAATTCGCCCCAATGAGTGTGTTGTTCCTGCCTGTGGTGACAGAAACGCCAGCCTCGGTTCCAACTGCAACGTTGCCAACAAAATTACCTTCGTCGGAATCGCCGTCCCAGGATCCAACATTTTGAACATAAAGCGCGTGGTATCCAACAGCAGTAGTAGCACTGTCATTGGCTGAAGAGCCCATGGCGCTATCGCCGACTGCTACATTGTATGAACCCGTTACGAGTACATCTCCTGTTTGCCACCCAACAAGGATATTGTTGTCGCCAACTGTAAGATCGTTTCCAGCTTGTTCTCCAACTATCACATTATAGTTCCCGCCTGAAGCGATGTTTGCTCCCGCATTAAGACCGAACACTGTGTTCGAAGTACCGCTATCGTTACTAGAGAGCGAGATTCCAGTAGCCTTCAAAGTAGTAAATGTCGCTGCAGCAGCAGACTCTCCACCAATAACAGCACCATCGATCTCGCCGGCGTTTACATAGACAGAAACAGGATCTGCATCTGTTCCGAGCTGATCGATGTAGCCGATGCCGTGGACATAAAGATCTTTCCATTGAAGGCCTGCTGCTCCTAAATCATAAGTAGCGTCAGTTTTTGGATCAATATCTTGAGCAATGCGTCCAGTGATCTTTACATCGACATCGGTCGCCATGCCAAGAGTTACGGCCCCGTCAAATTGGGCCGCGCCAACAACTTCCAAAGTTCCTTGCAGTTGTGTAAGGCCAGTTGCATGAAGCGAGCCAGTAACTGCAGCATCACCGGTCATATTCATTCCGTTAGAAGCAGTCAATTTGCCAGTGACAGTTGTTATATCAGATGTAGCATTTCCCAAGGTTACGTTAGCATCGAAGCTTGAAGCACCAACAACCTCTAGAGTTCCTTGCAATTGTGTAGGGCCAGTTGCATGAAGCGAGCCAGTAACTGCAGCATCACCGGTCATATTCATACCATTGGAGGCAGTCAATTTGCCAGTGACAGTTGTGACGTCAGTTGCAGCATTTCCCAAGGTTACGTTAGCATCGAAGCTTGAAGCACCAACAACCTCCAGAGTTCCTTGCAGTTGTGTAATGCCAGTTGCATGAAGCGAACCAGTAATTGCAGCATCACCGGTCATGTTCATGCCATTGGAGGCAGTCAATTTGCCAGTGACAGTTGTGACGTCAGTTGCAGCAACGCCTAAAGTCACGTTGTTGTCGAAAGTTGCATCTTGTTCAAAAGTAACAGCTGCTCCTGCAAAACGTAACTCGTCAGTGCCATTTTCGTCATATTCAATAGTAGCATCTTCTCCAGTTCCAAATAAAATTTTCCTATCATCGGGGATTAGCAATCCCTTTGAAGCGGTCAATTGGCTTGAAACAGTTGTAACATCATTATCAGCGGTGATATGATTTGAAACCAAAAGACCTTGCGAAGCTGTAACATTCGTCGTAGCCTGAAAGTCTCCAGTTACTTTCAACCCATTACTAGAGACGAGGTGAGAAGTTGTTGAGCCTAAAGAGTCAGCCTCGAAGAGAAGCGTAGAGATCGGAGAATCCGATGAGCCACCAAAATGAATACCAGCACCATCTGTATTGGCTTCATTCGAACCAGAGGCAACAAGAATTATTTTGTCAGCAATATGCAATTCTGTTTCATGATTTGTGATAGTGTTCACAATACCCTGTACATCTAAATCGCCCTGAACTGTAACTTTGCTACTAAATATAGCATCTCCGGTAACTGACAAGCCATTTGAACCTGTAAGTTTTCCAGTAACAGTTGTAACGTCGGTTACGGCGTCTCCCAAAGTAACATTGGCATCAAAAAGTGCATTACCAACTGAACGAAGTGTACCGTTTACATCAAGCATGTAAGAAGGAGATGTATCCCCGATACCAACCTTCTGGTCCTTCATCGTAATTGTTGTGCTGGTTGAACCATCGTTCATAACAAGATCGACTCTGGAGTTTCCTGCTCCATTTTGAATTTGGAAGTTGGAAGAGTTTGAAGCGTTGTTGTCTATTTCAAATATCAAGTCGCCAGAAGAACCTTCAATTTCCAAAATGCTGCTTGGAGTTGCTGTTCCGATGCCGATTCGGCTATTACCACCATCAACAAAGAACATATTCGCATTATCATCTGATTCAACACGAAAATCGAAATCGCCGCCGGCTTCATTAGAAACGAAAGGGCCGTAATTAATCAACGTATTGCTTCCAGAAACTGTAAGGCTACCTGTAATATTTATAGACCCAGAAAGAGAGCCAGAACTATAAGTCGTCTCCCCAGCAGAACTACTTACAATAGTACCACTACCACTAATTGTTGTTGTGCCCTGAGAGCCGCTTACCGTAGTATTACTACCACTAATTGTTGTTGTGCCCTGCGAGCCACTAATAATAATAGGCATTAATCTTTAATCTCCTGTAACATCATTTTATATTTCTTTCCTGTCGCGTTATTTACTACGCATAAATAGTCTTCTTCCTCAAGTATTGTCCAATCGCCTCGATCATTTTTGAGGTGTAAGTCACCGGTGTATACGTTGGCCCAGCGATAAGTAGCGGAGCCTAAGTTATACGTGTCATCAGTGCCAGGTGTGACGTTTCCAGTGATTGTAGCGCCGCTTGTGATGCTCATTCCGTTAGAAGCAGTGAGCTGGCCAGTGACAGTTGTGACGTCTGTTCCAGCAACGCCCAAAGTCACATTGTTGTCAAAGGTTGCATCTTGCTCAAAAGTAACAGCAGCGCCTGCAAATCTAAGTTCATTAGTTCCATTTTCGTCATATTCAATTGTTGCGTCAGCTCCAGTTCCAAACCTGATCGTTGTATCATCAGGAATTAACAAGCCATTAGACGCAGTTAAGTCTGAACTTATAGTAGTGGTGCCATTACTCGCTGTGATGTGATCAGAAACGACCATTCCGTTGGAGGCAGTTAATTGGCTTGAAACAGTTGTAACACCATTACTCGCTGTGATGTGATCAGAAACGACCATTCCGTTGGAGGCAGTCAATTGGCTTGAAACAGTTGTTACGCCGTTATTGGCAGTAACATGATTTGTGATGACCGCTCCATTAGAAGCAGTTAACTGGCCAGTGACTGTTGTTACGTCAGTTGCAGCATTTCCTAAAGTTACAGCTGCGTCAAAAGTAACTGCTTGCTCAAATGTAGCGGCTGCTCCAGCAAAACGAAGTTCGTCAGTTCCATTTTCGTCATACTCAATAGTTGCGTCGCCTGCGCCAGTTCCAAACCTGATCGTTGTATCATCAGGAATTAACAAGCCATTAGACGCAGTTAAATCGGAACTTACAGTCGTGACACCATTATTTGCTGTAATATGATTTGAAATTAAAAGACCTTGCGAAGCTGTAATATTTGTTGTTGCCTGGAAATCTCCAGTTACTTTTAGGCCAGTGCTAGAAACGAGATGATGGGATGTTGAACCCAGCGAATCGGCTTCAAAAAGGAAAGTGGCAATCGGTGTATCGCTTGAGCCACCGAAATTAATACCAGCACCATCGGTGTCAGCTTCGTTAGAACCGGAGGAAATAGTAATTGTTTTATCTTTAACGTAAAGTTCTGTTTCGTGATGAGTAATAGCGTTTATAGTTCCTGCAACCTCTAAATCTCCAGTGACCACAAGATGTCCTTGAACTTCGGCTCCGTTAGATGCGGTTAATTTACTCGAAACAGTTGTAATATTATTGTTAGCAGTAATATGATCTGTGACGACCATTCCGTTGGATGCTGTAAGGTGGCCCGTAACAGTTGTTACATCAGTTGCTCCATCTCCTAAAGTTGTAGAGCCTGAAACGACGAGATGAGCGTCGATACCAACACGATCTCCTGCTTGTGGCGTTATTGTGTTCACATAAAGAGTGCTCATATTTTATTCCTTCTTTGACCTAACATAAATAGAGCTAATTATACTTAATAGCACTAAAAACGTCAGAAATGTTTATGATTTTTGCTGCAGATCCATCACCAATATTAAAAGAATCTCCCTCTTTCACAGTTATCGGTCCGAAAAGAACCGCGTTATAATTATCTAAAATTGTAGTATTTAAAGAAGTGGAATTTCCTAGGCCACCATAAAGCCCGCCAACATCATTGACTGTTGTAATTTTTAATTCGGCGCCGTCGTCAATTTTTAAATCAAAGCCAGAGTTTACTGTCACTGGTCCATACAACACAGTGTCTATATTATGATCTCTCACGACAGTGTCCGTCCTTATAGTGCTGTCGCTACGATCTATGATTCGAAGAGTTCCATCAATGTTAACAACGCTATCTCCACCAAGACTAATATCTGATACCGGTTTTGAGACAGCGACATCGTCAATTGATTTGATAGTCAAAGACGCACCATCGCCAATTTTCAAATAAGAATCAGAATAGATTGTTACCGGATCATAAAAAATAGTATCATGGCTTGAAAGAATGGTATCTCTGTTTATGGTACTGTTATCTTTATCAACAATTCGGACGGCGCCATCAATAACCACAAAACTGTCGCCTGCGACGCGGGCTGGTGGGATTTCTACAGGATTAGCATCATCAAGTTTTAAAACAATTAAATCGGCATTATTGCCGATTGTCAACGAAGCACCATCATTAATTGTTACTGGCCCATAAAGAACAGTATTATAATTTTCTGGGATGACAGTCGCAGCGGTTATATCACTATCATTTCCAAGCGGAATAGTTACTTCGCCTTCTTGAAATAGCTTCTCGGTTTTTTTAACTATGGCGCCAAAAGTAAGTACTCTACGGGGTGCCATTTTATTTCTTTTCCTTGCTAGCTATTCTTCTTTCTTCTTCCCAAAGTTTATCAATGACTTCCCATGTATGTTCCTCGCCAATCTTCTCATACATCTCATGAAGATTTTTCCAAGCTTCATCTAAAGTTAATTTATTTTTATTGTATTCGACACAAATCAAACACATCTTAATTGGTCTCCCTTATTTCTACTGCTGCATAAAAAATTGCAATGGATGTTACGATGCCTGCTACAATTCCTCCAGCAAACCACCAATGAGAATTTTTATTTGGTCTCTCTAAAGCAAATTTTTGGAGTCTATTTACTTCTTCATCTTTAATTTTTAGAATTGAATTGTATTTTTGTTGCAGAAAGTCGACTTCTACTTTTACTGTCGAAACCAAAAGATCGCACCTGATCTTTTCTTTTTGTTCTATATGGGCAGTTCTTAATCTGCATTGTTCAGCATTGTATTCTTTCTCGGCAATAGATTGAGCAACAGCAGATGAATTAAAAAGGACTCCAGGAAAAGGAGCCGTTTCGCCCTGATTCATTGGTTTAATTTTTGGCACTTCATCGGCAAAAACAAATGCTGGAAAAGTCATAAGCAATATTATTGCTATTATTTTATTCAACAATTTCAAAACCAAAAGCCTCCTTTACTAAATGTGCCAATGCTTTCGGATTATCAGAATGTTTCTCAACAATTTCTTTAACTCTTTTCTTTTTATTCCTATCAAGAGCTTCATTGTTCTTTTTCAATTCTGTTTCAACTTTTTCAATTGTTTCATTGAAAACTTTATTTAGTTCTTCTTTCTTTTTGATCTCGGCCTCATGATTTTCATTGATAACTTCAATTTGTTTTTTATAGCTATCGCTTCTTATTTCTAAAACTCCAATGGCAGCAGCACTATCTTTTCTAAAGAAAACCCAAAGAACAAGAGTATACAATATAACTACTGGAAAATGCCAATAAGTTTTTAACCAAGTCCAACTCTTCTTGACAAGAAGTTTAAAAGCAATCCAATTCATTTGTAAAATCTTCCTTCGCGATCATCTTTCATTCCTTTGCCGTACCATCGCACTTTCTTATTTCTTATATCATAATGCAAAAAGGTTTTATACAAGCCGACACCGCCTTGTTTCATCTTTCCTTCTTTGATAAGTTTTTCGACAACCTCTTTTACTTCTTGCGGGGTCATCCCTTTTATTTTTACATCAGCCGCAGAAGCAGTCAAATGTTGGCTTCGTCTTGCTCCGCCCACTTTACGATTGTATTTGGAACTTCTATAGCCGCTGATCACTCTAATTGATTTGTTCAAATGTTCTCTCAACACTTGAAGATTTTCAGCAAGTTCCTTTACATTGTCCATGTGTTCATCTGGAACATCGCTTCCATCTTTACAACGGAACTCGCTTAGTGCAAAGTTTTTTGTAAGTTTACTACTCATCGTCAGATTTCCTCTCGCCATGTTTCCATCTTGTTGCGATATCTGCTAATCCTTGAATACCAATGTAAGCCAACGAGACGGCAACCCACTCATCCGAACCCAATTTGTCCAAAGCCAAAAATGCTGTGGCTGTGGACCAAACCAAAAGTTTACGAGACGTCCACCTTTCCAAATGCTTGTCTACAAACGCTTTTATTCTAGCCATAATTTCTCTCCTATAATAATATATTTAGTTTATTACAGGAGAAAAATGCTTAGTAGCGTTCTAAAAACAATTCATATTCTTCTATTGTTTCGCTCAACTTGTCAAAAGCATATTCTATTTCATTGTATGAGGCGAATTCATCTTTATGTGTTTCTATAAGTTGGGATGCCAATTCAGCAATCCTTTGTAGTTTAGCATTCTTCTCTAAAAGCTCTTCTAGTGACGGCTCACTGATGTCAAGTTTCTCAGCTGTTTGCATTATATATTTTTCCTCCTTAATAGTTAACATAAGCAAAATTACCTTTCTTCTCAATCTCAATTGTCATGTCTACACAATCTTTCAGTGTATCCAAATGAGAAATGAGAAGAACAGTTTTGAAGTATGATTTGACCATATCTAAAATTCGTATGAAGCCTTCCATATTTTCTTCATCTAAAGCCGTTGCCGGCTCATCTAATATAAATAGATCTGGCTTTGGCAAACTTGATACATTTAATAGCGCCAAACGAATTGCCATCGCTGCAATTGTTTTTTCTGAACCAGATCCTAATTCAATTGGTCTCGCGTCAAATTTGGGATGCCTAATAAATATTTCAAGCTTTTTGTCTTCCGCTTCGAAGAAAACTTCAAAATCAACAATATTTACCAATACTTTTGCGACCTCTGCATTAATGATTGGTAATCGTTTTTTAATTATATCATAAGCAATGCCATTGGAATGTACGCACCTCATAAACAAATCATAAGCAGCATATTCTTCGCGGAGATCGTAAAGTTCTTGTTTGTTGTTCTCAAGATTTGTTAGCATCTGTTCAATTGAGCCGTGCTCTTTAGAAAGCTCAATGAGACGATTTTGGCATTCTGACAAGTTGTCTTTTTCTTTTGTTATAGCTCTCAAGAAGTTGTCCTTTCCAAAATTTAATGCTTCCAAATTTTCAATTGCTAACTTGTTGTTGTTGTATTCTGTTGCTGTTTCATTTAAGTTTTCAATCTCTTTTCTGAATCCAACAATTTTTGTTTTATTTTTTTGTATCTCCAGTTCGTAAGAAGAATTTTCAGAACTTAATTGACTTTGCTTTTCAACAAGCTTATCATGTTTTTCAATATGTTCTTCAATCTTTTCTGGATTTAATTCTTGAATTTCATTGGAAGTTTCTGCTTCTGTATTTTTCAACTCAGCAATTTCTTGTTTTACTTCATCAAGTTGTTTCAAAGCGCCATAAGCATCTTTGATGAATTTGCAATGAGAAAATTCCTCTCCACAAGGAACCTCTTCCAAAAGTGATGCTTTGCCTTCTTTAACTTTTAGTTTGGTTTCATGCAGCTTGATGTCGTTGCAAATTAGATTTAATTGATTTTGCTTTTCAATAACAATAGATTTATTGTTTTTGGTCTCTTCGATATCAAAATCATCATCTAAAAAGTTTACAATCTTATCTAAAAGCTCGTTGTTGTTTTCGATATTTTCGAAAAACTTTTTATTCCTTCCAGTTAATAAATCTTTTTCTTTCTTGTTTTCTTCTAGAGATTTTTCTATTTTATCTATATCAATCATTTCGACTGGAATAATATTTATTCTTTCGTTGATGTCATCTATTTGCAATTGATAGGAATCAATCTTTTCTGCTAATTCCTCGCAAGCATTTTCTTGACTTTTATTTTCATTTTCAATTGCGACAAGTTTTTCATTGACTTCTTTAATTTGTTCATCGAATTCTGTACCTTCTAATCTTTTAAGCATTCCTCTCAGATCAGAGACATCATCTTTTGCTAATTTAAACTTGCGCTCGAACATTTCTAAATCAAGGAACTTGGCAAGAATTTCTTTTCTTCTCGTTGATCCTTCGCTGATAAACATAAGAGATCCTAATTGCGAGGCCATCGATGTAAAAAGAAAATCATCTATCGTCCCAAACATCTTTCTTATGTTCCTGTCGGTGTCATTTCTTGACAAGCCATTTAAACTAATATTTTCTCCAACAACTTCATCTCGCATAGAGAAGTCTATATCTGTTTTTGCTTCAACTGTTGCGCTGCCATGAAGTTTCTTTTCATATTTTTCTGAGGTTCTTTCGATTTCGTAAATATTGTGGTCAATAACAATTTCAACTTTGCCGCGGCAATTGTCTTTTGTTTGATTAATCAAATGAAGATTCTTACGATTGTTTTTGGAAGTCGAATTATAAATTGTATATAACAAGCTATCGATAATACTTGATTTGCCTGAAAAGTTCTTTCCAAATATACCAACGACTCCATTCAAATTTTCAAAATTGATTTTATTCTTTTCGCCGTAATTGAATAGATTGTCCCATTCAATGCTTTTGAGTTTCCAATTAATATTTCTTGCTACTTCTTCGTCTTCTTCAACAACGGAACTATATTTTGTATTGAGGTCCAAAACTTTTTCCATCACTTCGTCACTGGGATCATAATCTTTAAGATAATCTTTTATAAGTCTTTTTTGGACTGCCATATCTCGCAAGTTTTCCTGAAAGATGTTCTTAATAGAATCAGCCATATCTGCTCCATCACTGGCGGCTCTATTTAAAAACGTCACACTTTCTGGTTTAAATTTGGTCTTTGCCACATCAACTGCTTTTTTTAATACATCTAGTGAAAGATTATTATTAGAAACCAAACGAAGGCGTGCACCATCTGGAACCTTTGTTTGGTTTGGTATTCTTCCTTTCGGCGAAAGTTGAATTGTAATAAAAGGCTTTGGATTTATAAAAGAAACATGCTTGCAAGTGAACTTATCTTTATCTTGAATATCCCATATCAACAAGCCTTTATCATTTGTCTCTCCTTGATTCTGTTGAATTGTGCTGCCGGGATAACGAACTCTTCCTTTAAGATCTAATATCTGATTTGTCTTGTGAATGTCTCCGAGAAAAGCAAAATCAAATTTATCAAAGATTGACATATCATGATCTCCATATTCCATTGTCCAGCCAAGATCAGTTTTGACACCAGAGATAGATCCGTGATAAAGCGCAATATTAATTTTGTTTGTATCGGTTGGTTTAACCCACTTGTCTTCGTCAAAAATTGAAAGCACATTCAAGGTAAACTTGTCATCCACTAGCACCTCACCAGATGCCTTCAGGAGGCACAGAGATGGGTGTTCTAGGGCCTCAACGATAGGAGTGATGGCATCTTGCCTACTCGAGTTTCGGAGGTTTCCATCGTGGTTTCCGGGGATTATATAGGTAGGTGCAATATCCGCTAAATTCTTGAGGAAGTTTGATGCCATCTCAAAGTATTCAGGACTCAATTGAGTTTTTGTATGTGCAAGATCTCCGCAGTGAATAATGCAATCAACTTTCTCTTCTCGCAATTTCTCGTAGATCTGGTCGAAAATTACGCGATATTCATAGTGGTATTTTAAGTTGCGGATGTGCGTATCCGCAAGATGGGCGAACTTCATCGGTCTCCTATTTTGCCTCTCTTGTTACTATAGCACAAAGTATTTTACTTGTCAAGGATTATTTTCTTCTGGCTTTTCATCATAAAATTTGAGAACACGAGGGTCCCCTCTTTCAAGACGCCAAGTTTGAACAATGTTTGTAAAAACTTCTATCATGTTTTTTTCAGTCTGTTCTTCTTTACCAATATCTTTTGCGCCTACATACAAATTCTTTATTGGCTGAAACGCTTCAAGAACTTGAGAACCGTATTCGAGAAGAATAAGAACATCTTTGTCAACATCATTTGCTAGCTCTTCTTTAATGATTTGTTTAAGTTGAGATTTGGTTAGTTTCATTTCTCTTCTTCAGCTTTATCAGATTTTTTCTCTTTCGTTACCGGGTTGGCTTCTTTTTCTAGACGATCTTTGTAGTTGTCCACTGACCACTCATTCGTAAATACTCTTGCTTCCTCTTTTGTGCCCCATTCCGGGGTCTTGACTGACCCTCCCGGTTTTACATACTGGTGGCTGCCGAGGTCTTTAAGAACCCACTTTCCTTTTTTCTTATATTTTTTCGCGGTGGCTTTGTTTTGTTTATATTGTGTAAGGTCCGCCGCCTCCACCACAGCAGAAATCTCTTCTTTGATAATTTGTTTAAGTTGTTGTTTTGTAATTTTCATTTTAATTGCCTTAACTATCGTACATCTGATACCATAAAACGAGTAACTGATGTCTTTGATTCTGGAGTGTCTTCTGATTCTTCTCCGTCCGCAATACATTCTTCATGAGTTTGCCCCGCGTGAGCTTCTTCACATGGTTGTCCGGGATGAGCGCAAGGATCATATTTTCCAACTAAATTTTCAACATCTTCATAATAGCCTTTATATCGGGCTTCATCGGAAGGATATTCTTTCTGTTCCCATTCATTTAGAAGCCCTTGCAATTCCATTAAAAGATTTGGGAGATCTAGTGATTCGGTTTCTTCTATTTCGACCTCTTCAGGTTTTTGCATATCCTCAAGTTCTTCTTGGATGATTTGTTTAAGTTGGGATATTGTAATTTTCATATTAATACTGCTCCAATTCGATAGCCCACCATTTGCCGTCCATCTCTTGAACTTTCCATGGATGCAATCCGACGCGCTTCTTTTTGTCCTCTGTAGTTTTCATATCGGCAACTTTTTTCGCCTTAGCTTCTGTATCAAAGGGACCTTCATGTTTGAGACCAAATTTAGATTCTGGTTGACCTTCCATAAGTTTTCCAATCTCTTCTTTAATAATTTGTTTTAATTGGGATTTAGTTAGTTTCATTGCGGTTGTTCTTCCTCAACTTCGACTTCAACTTCTTCTTTCTCTAATTCTTTAAAGAAATGAATGAGGGGACTAAGCAACATTTTATAAGTTATGTCCATAGGCAATTCTATAGAACGAGGCTTCATACTTAAATAATGTAATCTAAGTTCTTCTACAATTGGATTGTTCCATTTTTCACTACGGTGGAGAATAGATCTGAGGCTATGAAGATGTCTAATGATTCTGTGTATATCAGATTGAGGCTTTTTCTTGAGGACGTCTAAGACTCCTTCAGATAAGTCATCTTCTTCATTAGTGGTGGCAACTTCTTCTTGAATAATTTTTTTGAGTCTTTCAATCGAGATCTTCATTTTCAATTTCTCTTATTTGTTTTTGGATGTAAGAAGCGGCTTTAAAGAAAATACTTTTTGCTAAATTGTAATCGCCATTTGTGCTTTTCAACGTTGAATTAACAATCTCTTTTGCGAAATGTTCAACAATGGCTTTTTTGTCACCTTCGCTTAAATTATTTGTTGTGTTCAATTTCATTCTTTTGGGGAGCTATTTCTTCTTTGCGTTGCGTTTCCTTCGTCTTGGCCCCCAGTGACCACCCCCAGCGACGGGGGCGGCGTCGGCGGCGGGAATTGAGCGGCGACCACGCCATGGGGTGGTGCGCTTCTTGGACTTTTCAGGTTCGGGAGGGGATTCGAATGGAACGACCGACACCGATGGGGGGGCTAGCGG
>Ga0208029_1000043_pt1 | contig 100708 bp, 78 predicted proteins | sample MalvireepMed_s12_FD_184242 | JGI IMG/M metagenome (GOLD analysis project Ga0208029, IMG submission 184242) | Marine viral communities from the Global Malaspina Expedition - Malaspina viral metaG DeepMed_s12 (SPAdes) (version 2) | ecosystem: Environmental > Aquatic > Marine > Oceanic | place... | reverse complement strand
AAAATGAATAGGAAGCCTTTTTAGACTTCCTATTAAATTTGTAGTTGAGAGAACTTTAAAGCCTGCCTAGCTTCAATGTAGAGTTTTTAGGTATACGTTTCTTATCTCGAAATATTTTAATAGCTCCTGTAAATCCCATTCAAAAAATAGTATTAGTTCTGGTAAGGTTTGGGGGTGATTTTCGATTTCTTAGAAATCTCGTTTTTTAACTTTAGAGTGAGATGCTACTTTTAATATTTTAAATAACGTTATTAATTTTCTATTTTAAAGTTTCAGGGAAGTATCTGTGTTCAATATCATTTTCTAGAATCGCTTTGATACGTTCGTATTTAAAGATATCATCAAATGGAAGTAGTTCAATAATCATTTGCAAAACCATCTGAACACTATCCTTAGCTGTTTTATGGCGCAACATAGCAGTGTAAAATTCAGCATTACCATCTAATGCTAAAATACAGACTTCTAGTAAAGCTGAAATTTGTAATAAATGTTCTTCATGGCTTTCAACATTAAAACTCCCTTCCATAAACTTGCGGTTTCCGTAATTCTTAGGTTGTAGACCATGATGTTTTTCAGCAATGATATCCCTCATTACCTGTAATTCTCTTTTTTTACGATTCTTTGGTTTCTTCTTTTTCATAACTGCTCGGTATTATTTTTAACTAACATGTGATACGCATCGTCTAAAAACTCCCCTTCCTCAAAGGGCATGAGGCTACTGGCTAATTCCAAAGTTTTGCGAATATCCAATTCAAGTTCCTTGCTATGAGGTTGAGGATTGTTATCTTCTTGGGTGGCTAGAATACAGACATTGATTAAAGCATCAATAGTGGTAAATAAATCTGAATACCCATTGAAATACACAAATGAAGGCTTGAACTTCCCCTTTCGAGATTGTGAAGGGTGGAGAACATTCAGCTTACTATGTGCTCCCCTTTTTAATTTCTTTACTAGTTTATGCTTCTTTTTCATAAGGCAATCCATTTTCTTTTATGATTTCTTCCAAACATTCTATTTCTTCAAATGGTAACAATTGTAGGATATGTTCCAGGGCTGTCTGAATATTGACATGGGGCTGAGGGATTAGCCTATTAAACCTACTATCGGCATGCTCCAAGGCTATGATACAAACTTTCATAATCCCCGCTATATCATAAAGAATATCCGAAAGTTCATGCACCATAAAATTTGTTTTGTAGTAATATTTATCTGAATCAGGACTTAGCCTGCATAGCTTTATGTTAACCAGTTCATTTATTTTTGCCTTAATCAAATCATCATCTTTTGGTTCTTTAGGAGCATCTTCCTTAGGGGAATCATTTACTACTTCTGTGTTTAAAGTTTCATTGTCTTTATTGTTTGTCCCATTAATCTGTTGTTTGCAATAGCTTAGATGTTTGTTGTATAAGGCATCAACCTCTTTGAAAAAATTATTGAATTCAGCACGTATGTTACGAACCTGTACTTCATTTATCTGGTATTCGTCGCCATATCGTGCCACACTATAGGCATGTTCCAACAAGATGAGTAATTCGCTTTTGTCAGTTTTTGAAACATCTGAAAAGGGTTTAAGCTTAGGAAAGAATGGTTCACAATATTTTATATGACTTATAATACTGTGGGTAATTTTACTTTTCCCTATACACATTTGCTCTATAAACCGAAAAGTTAGCTCAAAGGCTTGATGCAAATTAAATGCAGTAATGCCATATTGTTTTTCAGCTATGAGCTTATCAGCGGCTTTTACAAAGGCATCGATTTTCTGCATTTCTGTATTATAATGCCTAACAGTTCTTTTAAGTAGCGTGTTTAATGCCAGGTTTTTATAATCCATTCTATTCTCCCCTTCGGAATGAGCAAATAGTGTAAAGCCCAAACAGCAATGCTCAACAAAATAAAGACTGCCATGTTCCAAAGCTGTTTCTGATGTAGTTTCTGTATAGATTCGTATTTTAAAAACGGGATATTCCTTTTCTATTTTAGCAATAAGATTTATCATTTCATTGGGGATAGGTTCGATATTGGCATCCACAAACGCAGTGATAAAATAATATGGGTTTTCTCCTTCGTTTTGAAGTTCTGATAGAAATATACTATCAAGGGTTAGCATATTGAGCATGCTATCGAGTAAGGCTGATAGTTTTTCTTTGTGCTCAAAATTCTCTGGTATATTAACGTAATTGGTCATGATTATAAATTTTAAGTGTTCCTATTGATTTATGAGTTGATGAATCTTAGTCTTGGAGATATTACTTTTTACTAGTTCCCTAAACCCTATGCGCTCCCATATAACACCTTCCTTTAGTCTTAAAACTTCCACAAAGCAGTCTGTTATAGAAAGTATAAGGTGTACGAGATTAAATAGTATTTTGATAACATAAAACACATATTTGTCATATAATTGTATGACAAATATAACATTAATATTTTAATTGTCAACTTTTTATATGACGTTTTTGTCATAGAATAGAATGACATTTGTTATATGACAAGGGATCAATTAAAAAAGCAGATCGGGAAAAAAATTGTTGAGCTACGCAATAAAAAGGGATGGAGTCAATCTGACTTAGCTAGAGCATGTGGAAAAGATAGACAAGCAATTGAGAAGCTAGAGAATGGAAAAGTAAATCCTACTGCATATACTTTATGTGAAATAGCTCATGGTTTAGAGGTAGACTTATACGAATTATTTAAATTCTAAGTTTTGAGAACTTAAAGTATTTAAAACCATATATGATTGCAGCCATCGGGTGCAGAACAAGGTGTTTTCTAGGCACAAAAAACACATCTTGAAATTCCCATTCGTATGGTTTGTTTTTCTGTTTGTGGTTTTTCGTAATGGTAATAACTTTTTATTAATTAATTTCGATAATAGAGGAATAAACAGGAAGATATATCATATACAGATTAATAAAACAAGAATTTAAAAAATCCATTTGATATGTTGTAGAACATAATTAAATTGTCAAAGAGTAGGAACTCTTGTTTGAAATAATGAAAACTAAAAGTATAAGGTATTTCAAAACTTCCGCATAGCCAGGTATATAGCGGTGTCTAATGATAAGAGTTCCGCATATAAATAAGTTGAGTGTAATTAAAAGAAACCGATGAAGACACAAAAAATTTATGATGAAAATGGTCGAAGATTTACAAGAATGTATTCATCCGAAAAATCACCAAAATAAGTCCAGGTTATATTCCCGACACAGATACACACGGGAAAGTTTGGATAAATGATGATAAATATTTTGATAACGTGCCCTTATCCGCTAGGGAGTTCTACATTAGCGGCTACCAACCCGCCCAAAAATGGCTAAAAGACAGAAAAGGTCGTACATTAGAATTTGATGACATTTTGCACTACTAAAAAATCATTGTGGCTTTGAGTGAAACGGACAGGTTGATGAGGGAAATTGATAAAATTGAATTTATCTAAATAGACAAAAAATTTGGAAGATGGAATTTGAAAACTTGGATGAATATTATACCTATATTGAAAATGACACAAATTTTTCGCACTTGGATTTTAATACAGAAAAGTATATCACAGTTTTACGGGATAAAACAGAAGACGAAGAAGTAAAGAGACTGTGTTCATTTGAACTGTATTTTGCGGATTTCATTATGGAAAAAGGAGTCCAATTACCAAAATTTCAGGTTGGAGGGAATTCTTATCCCTCTTTAGAACTTTTTGACGATGATTTTCAATACATCAAAAAACGAGCAGAAAATACAGAAAACCCAAAATATAAAGCAAAGTACAATCATTTGCTTTGGCTAAGTCCACAAAAACATATTGATTATGCCAAAGAAGCGATAGAAAGTTATTTTTCGCTTTTGCAAAACTCATCATTTTCCAATCAGGATAATTTATTATGTCGCTCTTTTGGTAAATACTTTGAAAACCTTTTTGTTCTAAGTCAAACCATAAACTACAAAAAAAATGAAGCTGTTGGGCGTTTTGTTTCGCTATTAGAAACAGACAAATTAAATGACTTCACCAAGTATTCAATAATGGATTTTATTGTTGCAAATGGCAAAAAAATCGACAAAGAAACATTTCAAACTTTTTTCGATTATTCAAAAAAAATAATCGAAAATTTGGAATCAAGGGTTTTGGAAAGCTACCTCAATTTACTTGTAACTCTTAGCCAAAAACTAAGTGCTTCCCCAAGTGAATTCCACGAAAAGTTAGGAGATTACCAAATTTCACAAATCGAAACACAAAAGAAAGAGAGTTTTGTTTACAGCATCTTTTATTCAAAAGCGTTAGAGGAATACAGAAAGGCAGGTAATAAATCAAAAATCGAGGAAACAGCCGTGCTTCTTGAACAATCTAAAAAGAAGATTGATTTAAAAAAAGTTTCTGTTGAGATGAAAGATGAAGAATTTAATAAAGTCCTAAATCTATGGTGGGAACTAATCCAAACAAAAACATCTGTACTTGTTGAGAAAGGCGACAGCAAAGACATTTATGAATACCTAACTGTAGAGAAGCTTTTCACAAAATCGGTAGAAGTAAAAGACGAAACCAATATGTCAATTCTTGATTTGGTATCAACTTATGTTTTTGATGTCAACAAAAATATAAGTAAGGATAAATCAATGGCTTTTAACCCTTACTTTCTTCAAATTAAATTTTCCCTTCAACAAATTGGATTGATTTTTTCAAAGGGCATTGAAAGCGGGAAAATATCATTTGAAAGTTTAATGGACTACCTAAAAAGTAAGACTTGGTATCGCTATGACTTCACCTATGAAATGCCGGACGGAAAAATTGAAGGCATTAATTGGATTGATTTGTTATCACCTTCATTACAGGCTTTCTTTGTTCAACAAGAAATTGATTTAAAAACAAGCAGTCATAATTCACAAGGCTATGTTTTGGCAATTGACAGTTTGGTTTTAAAATTTGAAGGCTTATTGCGTGAATTTTCCAGAGCACTTGGTGCTCAAACGATTGAAATTAAGAAAAACGGAACAAAAGAACGTATCTCATTTGACAAACTATTGGATAACGAAAAAGTAAGAGCATTGATCCCGGAAGATGACATTGCATTTTTCAAATTTCTGTTTACATCAGACGGAATGGATTTGAGAAACAATATTGCCCATAGTTTTTACAGCACCAAAAATTATTCATCTGAAAAAATGCTGCTATTAATTGTAGCATTACTGAGGCTTGGAAATTTTAAAATTGAACCAAAAAAGAATAACACTTCAGAGTAGCCAACGCTGAAGCCATACACTTTGCCAAGTCACACCAGCTATAGCGACACCAAAACTTATCAAAGAGTCTGGCTGCCCCACCGCTGACAAACAAACAGAACGGAAAAAAATATAACCACACAACAAATATTTATAAAAATCGTTAACTCTTGACCTTCAAGATTAATATTCAATAATTTTCATATCTTTATGATACGAAAGGAGAGCAAATTATATCTCCGAAGTTCTTTTCTTGATTTTAGTGTGCAATTAGGTGTGCATAAATAAAAATTACAGAATAACAGTAATAATAAGGGTTAAGAGACTTTTAAATTAGGTCTGCCACCATTATTAATTTTGATTGCAAATATCATCTTTTGTAGCCATATTTAATTTTGACTTTAACGCAAACATATCATCTCCAATCTTTTGTTCCAATACTCTTGAATAGATTTGAGTAGTCGTTATTTTTGTATGTCCTAAAAGTTTAGAAACGGTTTCTATGGGAACTCCATTAGAAAGCGTAACTGTGGTAGCAAAAGTGTGTCTTGCTGCATGAAATGTAATCTTTTTGTGAATCTTACATTCTTGCATTACTTCTTTTAAATACTTATTCATTTTCTGATTGCTGTAAACTGGAAGTAATACTTGATTAGAGCTGCTATCTTGATTCTCGTCATATTTTTTAATAATTGACAATGCTTTATCAAGTAATGGAACTTTAACCGAAGTATTACTTTTCTCTCTTCGGGTATAAATCCAGTACTCTCCGTTAATACCTCTTACAATATGTGAAGAAGTTAATGTTTTTATGTCCGCATAAGATAACCCAGTATAACAGGCAAATACAAATACATCTCTTGTCTTTTGGTGCGTTGTGTTTTTAAAGGATGTACCCTCCAACTGTTCCAACTCTTCTTTATTAAGGTAAACCCTGTCAAATTTTGTAAACTTCAAGCTATATCTTGCAAAAGGGTCTTTATCTATCCATTCCAGTTTTAAAGCAAGGTTGATGAGTTTTTTTAAACGTTCCAAATGTTTCATAATACCATTATTGCTCAATGGTTGATGCTTATTTAAGGTGGGGGCTGTTCTTAAAAAAGTTTCAAAATCAACAATAAAACTATAAGAGATGTGCTTTAGGTAGATGTCGTTGCTTTTTATTTTCTTTAGCAGAAACTTTTTTAAATATTTTTCCGTACTAAAGTAATTTTTCATCGTTCCTCGCTTAATAGTACCATTCATGTTTGTGTTATGATACTTTATAAGCTCTAGAAGCGTCTTATGGTTTTCGTCAGCACCAAGAAACCGTGCTTTGATACTTTGTGCTGTAATGAGCTTTAATTCACTTTGTAGTTGACTATAACAATCCTGCAATTTAGCATGTGTCTGATCTAAAAAGGAATTAATACTTTTCACCCTATCTGTCCTACCAGTAACCCGATTTTTAGAACTATCCCAAGAGGTAACCGATACAGTTCGTTTTAAGCTAATTTCTGTCCTTTTACCGTTAACAGTAATACGTGCGTAAATAGGGGCTAAATTGTCTTTTTGTTTGGCTGTATGCAACCAAAAAAGAATGGAAAATGTGTTTGAAACGTGCATAATCTCTCGTTTTTCATGAATAATTCAGTGATACAAAACGAAAGTCAAATCATAAGAGCTAATGGTGGCTCCCGAATACAAGATAATAAAAAAATCGGTTACCTGAGAGGTAACCGATTAGGTAACTTTTTCATTGATTTTAAATACAATCAAATGTTTTTAATAAAAATGTAATTTACTGAAAATCATCATTTTACATTTTTATTATAGCTTTTTAAAAGCTATTTTGTCGGGGTGGCAGGATTCGAACCTGCGACCTCCGCGTCCCAAACGCGGCGCGATAACCGGGCTACGCTACACCCCGAAAACTTTTGAGTAAAGTTCTGCTTTTAAAAGATAAATACTAAACGTTAGTATGTCTTGTTTAAAGCGGGCACAAAAGTATGATTATTTTTTTAAAATATCATTATAAAACTAAAATTTTTTAATTCAAAATAGTGTTGATAAATATTACTATTTGATAGGCAATTAGTTGTGAGTTATTTTTTTTAATTATATTATCAAAAAAAAATAACTATGAAGGCGAAAATATATTTATTAATGTTGATCTTAATTCAATTTTCTTGTGCTCAGGAGGACAAAACAATTTCAACTCCCGAAACCATTAATTATACCTTGGAAACTGTTGTTGATGGGATTAATATTCCATGGGGAATGGTTTTTTTACCTGATGGAAGTATGCTAATAACAGAAAAGTCTGGTAAATTATTTCAGTTTAAAAATGGTCAGAAAACAGAAATAGCACATAACTTAACTGTCTATGATAGAGGACAAGGTGGACTCTTAGATATAGAACTTCATCCCGATTACCAAAATAACGGGTGGATATATATAACATATGCTTCTAATGAAGGCGAAGAAGATGGAGGGAATACAGCTATTGCGAGAGGGAAATTAGAAGGAAATTCGTTAGTAAGCACCGAAGTTCTTTATAAGGCAGAGCCTAACACAACAAAAGGACAACATTTCGGTTCTAGAATAGCTTTTGATAATGACGGATATCTTTATTTTTCAATAGGAGAAAGAGGGGAAAGAGATGTAAATCCTCAAGATATTACTAGAGATGGAGGGAAAATTTATCGTTTACATGACGATGGTAGTATTCCAGATAGTAATCCTTTTGCAGAGCAGTCTGGAGCAAAACAGGCAATTTATAGTTACGGACATAGAAACCCTCAAGGGATGTTAAAACATTACCAAACTGGAAAAATTTGGGTTCATGAGCATGGTCCTCAGGGTGGAGACGAGATTAATATTATTAAAAAAGGAGCAAATTATGGTTGGCCAGTAATTAGTTATGGGGAAAATTATAACGGGACTTCTTTTACAGACATAACCGAAAAAGAAGGGATGGAGCAGCCTATCTATTATTGGGTGCCTTCAATTGCGCCTAGCGGAATGGCTTTTGTAACTTCGGATGTTTATCCTGAATGGAAAGGTAATTTAATGGTAGGGTCTTTAAAGTTTGGTTATTTAGAGCGAATGGTTTTAGAAGGTACTAATGTAGAAAAAAGAGAAAAAATAGTAGAAGGAGAAGGAAGGGTAAGAAATATAAAACAAGGACCCGATGGTTTTTTGTACGTAGGAATAGAAGGGAAAGGAATTGTAAAGTTGATTCCTAATAAAAAATAATGTTAGGTTATACTTAAATATCGAACTAAATAAATTGTTGTCAAAAATAATAGTTAATTAATCATTAATGTGCGAGTAAAAATATAAGTCCGCTTCGCTATAAGAAAAAGACTAAATCTTAACTATCAAAAAATAAGTTGTTTAGAGGGGCGGTATTGCTAAAAATCCTCTTTTTATTCATTTTTATTAATAGCGTAGAATCTATTTTGAAAACCTCATTTAAACCTTGATATAAGTGGAGTCCAATAAATTCCGTTAACTTTTATCGGACAGCAATATTAATTAATGATATTTTTTTACATATACTAGATAATAGAGTATAGGAAAAATCATTAAATACGCGGTATTTTTGTAATAAATTAATAATTGTTTTAATAAAACCAAATGGCAGGAATAACAAATAAGAAAGCATTATTGGCATTAGCAATAGGAGGCTTTGGTATAGGGATGACAGAGTTTGTTATTATGGGGATTCTTCCCGATGTAGCTACTGCTTTAAATATTACAATTCCGCAGGCAGGACACTTTATTTCTGCTTATGCATTGGGAGTTGTAGTAGGTGCACCACTTTTAACTAGTATTGGAAATAAATGGGCTCCTCATAAAATGCTTTTGTATTTAATGGTTTGGTTTACAGTTTTTAATACACTCTCCGCGTTTGCAGATAGTTACTATTTATTATTAATTTCTAGATTTTTGTCGGGCTTACCTCACGGTGCTTTCTTCGGAATTGGAGCTGTGGTGGCTGGGAAATTAGCTAAAGAAGGTAAATCGGCCAAAGCAATTGCAACTATGTTTTCAGGGTTAACTGTGGCAAATGTTATTGGAGTGCCTTTAGGAACGTATGTGGGACACCATTTTCATTGGAGTATTTCGTTCATGATAGTTGGAGTAATAGGTATTTTAACAATGTTAAGTATCTATTTCTGGATGCCTGAAATAGAAAAAACAAAAACTAAAGGTGTAAAAGAAGAGTTTAAACTATTCAAAAACTTAGACTTTTTAGGGCTAATTGTTTTAACAATGGTAGGAACTGGAGGTTTCTTTGCATGGTATAGTTATATAGCACCATTAATAACCGACGTGGCTGGTTTGAATGAAAATATAGTGAGTTATGCAATGATAATTGCTGGTTTAGGAATGGTAGTAGGGAATTTTGTAGGTGCAAAATTGGCAGAAATATTTACTCCTTTAAAAGCGGTAATTATTAGTTTAGTGGTCATGGTAAGCGTTTTGCTTCTTAATAGTTTTATAGCTTCTAGTGGTTATATTGTTTTATTAATGACGTTTATTATTGGAATGGTTGCTTTTACGGTGTCTACTCCAATTCAAATGGCGGTTATAAAAAGTGCTAAAGGTTCCGAAATGTTAGGTTCTTCTGCTAATCAAAGTGCTTTTAATATGGGAAATGCGTCGGGGGCATATTTTGCAGGGCTTCCAATAGCTTATGGGCTTAGTTATACTTCTGCAAGTATAGTAGGCGCTATAATGGCTTGTAGTGGTGTTATCTTGGCTGTTTCAATAGTATGGTATAGAAAACAAAAAGCTTCTAAACAGCAACTAGCTTTTCAAAATTAATCCCTTATAGAGGTTCCTATTAACTTTATGAGTTTTAATCAATATTATTTTCCTTGAAAGGAGTCTTAATGTGTGCTTTTTAGATTTAATAGGTATAGGTTTTAGCTTTGCTGTATTCATCGCTAAAAAGAATTTCGGCATGTCCGCTAGGGGCATCATAAGGAGCTTTTTCTAAGATGCTTGGGTTTGAAGGATATTTGCCTTTATTATAGCTAAGTTCCTTAAAAACTCCCGAGTCTTTTATTAAAAGAATGGACCATCCATTTTTCTTCGTTTTTTCAACAAAGAGCGGAGGATTCATAACAGAGAATTTAGTTATAGGTTTTAAATTAGCATCCAGCAATAATAGTGTGCAGCCTCCCGAACCACAAAAATAACGGGTAAAGAAGTTGATAAAGATTTCGTTTTTACCATCTTCATTTAAATCTATTTCATAAAATTGAAACTGCCTGTCAGTTTCTTCTAAAATAGCAATGTCATTTTTTAAATAATCGGTTTTTAGATAGGTTTTAATTTTTTCTGCTAATTCATCGTTTACTGTTTGAGGAGCATAAACTTCTTCAACTGACTTTTCTATTTCCTTTTTAGGACCTTCAATAATAGTTTTTTCAGTAGCGTTACTATTTTCTTTTTTTGCTTCTTTACAAGAAATAAGAAAAACTAATATCAGAAATAAAGAAAGAGGTTTCATAATTGTTTTAGTAGATTTTATTATAAAGATAATGAAAATTAATTTTAGGGTATCTTTAAACTTGTACCGTAAATGTTATTGTTATTTTACTAAGAATATACGAAATTCGTCAAGACAAATTATATTGAAATGCCAGAGTCTAAAACAGCTTTTATTGAGTTATCTAATGCGAATTTAACGATTAAAAATCATCTTATTTTAGATGCGATTAATCTAGAAATACACAAGGGAAATTCGTTAGCAATTACAGGAAATTCCGGAAGTGGAAAAACATCTTTAGCTAATTTAATTCAGATGAAGAAAACTCCTAGTTCTGGAGTGGTAAGGAATCCGTTTAAAACCATTTTTGTTTCGCAGCAAGATCATTTTAGTGAAATAGCTGGAATGGCAAGTACATATTATAGTAAACGATATGAGTTTCATGAATACGAAAATCAGCTTACCGTATATCAATATTTAGAGCGCCTCAATAAAAAGGAAAGGTTTGTAGAAGGAAGTTTGGAAGAGGTGTCTCTTTTTAAAACTTTTAATATTACTTATTTATTTGAAAAAAGTTTACTTCAGTTAAGTAATGGAGAACGGAAACGACTGCAATTAGTTACTGCTTGCCTTCAAGATCCCGAAGTTTTAATAATGGATCAGCCGTATATAGGCTTGGATGTAAAATCAAGAGGGAATTTATCTGATTTTTTAAAAAGTATTTCTGATAAAGGAATAATGATAATTCTTATTTGTGATGTTTCCGAAATCCCATCATTTATAGCAAATGCCATCGTATTAGAACAGGGAAGAATTGTTCAGCAAGGAATTCCTTCAGAAATTAAAATTACAGAAGCGCAACAATTAAAGCTAGATAATTCTATTGAAGTTGATGCTTTGTTGCAAGAAAGTTCAAATTATTTCAAGGTTATTGTTGAAATGAAAGATGTAAATGTATCCATGAGTGGTAAGTCAATTTTACAAAATGTAGATTGGACTATCAGACAAGGGGAGTGTTGGGCACTTTTAGGACATAATGGCGCTGGGAAATCTACTTTATTGAGTTTAATTACTGCCGATAATCCGCAGGGATATAGAAATCATTTAATACTTTTTGATAGAAAACGTGGGAGTGGGGAAAGTATTTGGGATATAAAGCAACACATCGGTTTTTTATCTCCAGAACTTCATTTGTATTTTATGCGAGGAAAAGGAATTGCCAATAGCGTTCCGGGGATTACTACTACAGAAGAAACTTACAGTACTCTGAGTTGTTCGGATGTAATTATTTCTGGTTTTAAAGATGAAATAGGAACTGTTTCTATTCCTACAAAACATCAAGAAGAGGTGGCTAGTAAATGGCTTGATCTTGTAAAATTAACTCATTTAAAGAATACGTTGTTTGTAAATGCTTCTCTTGGAGAGCAACGTGTTTTATTGCTTTTAAGGGCATTGGTTAAAAGTCCTTCGTTGCTTATTTTAGACGAACCATGCCAAGGAATGGACAGAAATCAAATTCAGTATTTTAAAATATTATTAGATTATATCTGTGCTTCAAAACATATAACCATGATCTATGTTTCTCATAGAGAGGAAGAAATCCCAAATAGTGTTACTAAAATTTTGAGACTAGAAAAAGGGAAGACTGTTTAAAATCCCTCATAGAGGATCTAATTTCCCAGAGCCTGTTCTGAGTATATCAAAGTGCTCTGCGTTGAAATTAATTAAATTTTTTTCCTTTGAATACCTTGTGGGCTTGCTTCGACTTAGTTGATTTTTGTATTTTTTTATGTTAAAATTTTAGTGATAGCTAAATGTTTTCATACATTTATCCTGTTAGTTGATTTTTATAGTATTTGAAATCATTTTTTTTGACTGTTTTAATAAAACGTTTTAGTAAAATTAGCTGACTTTTAATTAATTTGTTAAAAACAACCGTAAACTTATTATTATGAACGAAAAAAACCAGAAACCAAAAGGAACATCGCGACGCTCTTTTATTAAGAACAGTGCTTTAGCTTCTTCATTTTTAATTGTACCAAGGCATGTTCTCGGCGGAGTTGGATATATGGCTCCTAGTGACCGACTAAATATTGCTGCTATTGGTGCAGGAGGAAAAGGACAAAGCGATATTATAAATGCTTCTGTAAATGGAAGAGAGCGTGTGATTGCTTTATGTGATGTGGATTTTTCGGGATCAGCAGCTGCAACAGTTAAAAAGTTTCCTAAAGCTAAATTGTATGCCGACTTTAGAGAGATGCTTGATAAGGAAAAGGATATTGATGCAGTAACTATTTCTACTCCAGACCATGTTCATGGTCCTGCAGCAAAATATGCTATGGAACGTGGAAAACATGTATATGTTCAAAAACCAATGACGCACAATATCCGTGAAGCAAGAATGCTTACACAAATGGCAAGAGATCAAAAAGTGGTTACTCAAATGGGGAATCAAGGAGGGTCTAATCCGTTATTAAATATGGTTCAAAAATGGGTGGATTCTGGTAAACTTGGAGCTATTACAAAAGTAGAAGTATGGACAAATAGACCTGTATGGCCGCAAGGAGGGCAAATGCCTGCTCCAGACCCAAGTAAAAAACCAGATGCATTGAGCTGGGATTTATGGTTAGGCCCTTCAAAAGAAACGCCTTATATTCCAAATATACATCCATTTAACTGGCGTGGCTGGTGGGAATATGGAACAGGAGCTCTTGGAGATGTTGGATGCCACCTAATAGATATTCCTTTTAGAACCTTGGATTTAATGTATCCAAAAGCAGCCGAATGTAGTGTTGGGTCTGTATATTCACAAATGTGGACACCAGATTATCACCCAGAGGGTTGTCCGCCATCGTCATTTATTTCTATAGATTTTGATGCTACCGATAAAACTAAAGCACCATTGAAAATGACGTGGAGTGACGGAGGGATTCGTCCTGCACATCCAGATATTATTCCTGCAGATAGTGATATTGGAGGGAAAGGAAGTGCTAATGGAGTTTTAATTCATGGTGAAAATGGAATTATTTCCACTAATATTAATGATAGTTCTCCGTTAATGCCTAAGCTTTATTTAAATGATGGAACTACCGAATTTGGTCCAGAAGTAGAGGAGATGCCAGAACCAGAATACGGACACCAACGTAAATGGGTGGATGCTTGTAAGGCTGGATTTAACAGTAAAGAACACAAAGGACTTACTTCTTCGTTTGACTATGCAGGACCTATGACAGAAACTGTTTTAATGGGGAATCTAGCTATTAGAAGTTTTATGCTGAAAAAAGAAAATGCTAAAGGAAATGAAGAGTTTTTCGGACGTAAGAAATTATTATGGGATGGTGAGAATATGAAAATTACTAACCTAGAAGAAGCAAATCAATTTGTTACTAGAACTTACCGTAAAGGTTGGGAGATGTAATTAAAGATATGGTTATTTGCTTATAACCGCAATTATGAGTTCGAGCGAAGTAACGAGTTAATCAACTCATACTTCGCTCGATTTATTTTAATAATTTTTTTTAAAAATTATTAATTACTTGTCGTACGGAAATTTACGAGTAGACTTACGCATCATAGCTTCAATAATGTCATAAGTGTTTTTACCCGATTTTCTAGTAATTACCTTTTCGTATTTCCAAAGAAGTTTTCCTGTAGCTCCATCACTTAATTTAATGGCAATCCTACCATAATCTGAAGTCCCAGAAATAAAAGACATAAAATCAAAATCTGTAGAAACCCCTTCGGAAATTAAGGCATTTAGTGTAAGGTCTCCTGAAATAATAGCATCTACATTCAAAATTTCACATAAATCTTGGGTAGTGTAAATGTCTAAATTCATTAAATCTATGTTTGCTTTTGATAGCAGTGCATTGGTGTTTTGTATGTCTTGAAATTCAATGCGATAATCTTTGCGTTGATGCATTTTTAAAAAGTAAGTTTCAAGAGCATTTTGTACCTCATAACCTTCTTTTTCTTGAAGTTTTTCTAATTGTTCATCTGTAAGTTCTTTGTTTTTTAGCTCTAAACGAGCCTCAAAAGGAATAATAGCCACTGTTTTATGGTTGCTACTTAAGGTTTCAAAAGAATCGCTTTGATATATTGTTTTTTGACTATATCCTAGTGCACTTATTAATAAGACACTACATAAAATTATAATTTTCTTCATATGTTTAGAACCTCAATCCTGCTTTAATATTAAAAACTCTTCCTGTCATGTAGTTTGGTATGGCAAATTGGCTATTGGTGTAATAATCATTTACCCATGTGTTGGTAATTGAATTTTGGATGTCAAAAATATTGAAAATCTCGAAGCCTACCTCAATTTCTTTGAATTTGTTATTCCGTTCTTCATTTTTAACTTTTCCTTCACTATTCATAAACACATAAGTAACACCAATATCTACTCGTTTGTATGCTGGAAGTCGCGATTGATATTCGTAAGGGTCGGCATAATTTGGAGAGCCTCCAGGAAGTCCAGTGTTGTAGACACCATTGAGGTATAATTTTAAATTTGGAATAGAAGGCATATAATCTTGAAAGAGTACTGCAAATTTTATTCGTTGGTCGGTAGGGCGCGGAATGTAACCTCTTTCATTTCTATTTTCTTTTGTCTCTAAGTAGCCAAAGCTTACCCAAGATTCTGTTCCAGGTACAAATTCTCCATTAAGTCTTAAGTCTAAGCCATACGCATAGGCTGTTGCATTGTTTGTTGCTTGGTACCGAATGCGAACATTTTCAATGTTATATGGGTTTACATCGTCTAAATATTTATAATAAACTTCAGAAATTAATTTAAAAGGGCGTTCCCAAAGTTTAAAACTGTATTCGTTACCTAAAATAAAATGATACGATTTTTGGGCTTTCACATTCGGATTTACATTGCCTAAACTATCGCGCATTTCTCGGTAGAGAGGTGGTTGTTGGTATAAGCCACCAGAAATACGAAAAAGCATGTCTTTCTTCCATGCTGGTTTTATTGAGAATTGTGCTCTTGGACTAACAATAAAATGAGATTTTGAAGCAATACTATCTCCAGAAACATTCCAAAATTGTGCTCTTACCCCTGCATTAATCCATACTTTGCTACTTCCAATAGTTGTTAATCTACTCCATTGTGTATGTCCAGAAACTCTATTATTCTTAACCTTATTTTCCGCATCAATAGTATTAAAGTCTGGAATTACCCATTGGTTTGAAGAGTCTAAACTGTCAATAATTAGGGTATCTACTGCTTCAAATTCGTTGATATGATCTTTAATTCTTTCATGCGTATATTTTACTCCCCATTCTAAAGTGTTGCTATCTTTTTCGAAAAAACCTTTATGCTGAAAATTAAAAATCTGAGCATCTAAGTTGTTATTAGCATATTCATATTGGGAGCCAATATCTTTATAATCTCCTATCAGACCGCCCAGATCCGTATTTATTTCTCCCATTTGATATTGAGAAGAGATGTTATAATTTTCTTTTTCGCGGGTATTATATAAGGACGCAATAAATTTTAAAGAGGTATTTTGGTTAAGCTGATAATTAGCTTTTAGAGCCCCAAAAACTGTTTTATAGCTATCTTGTTCTTTTCCATTATAATTCACACTAATAGCTGTAGGAATGTTAAAAGTGCCAATAGTTGTTTGTCTGCTTTGTGGTTTATAATCATATTCATTTAAAGAAATGGCGCCTAAAAAATGAAGTTGGAATTTCCCTGAAAATCTATAGGTCATAAACGTTTGCGCATCTGCAAAAACAGGATTGTAATTTGTTTTGGTGTCCTTGCTATTAACAAATAAGCTGTTGTTTCTATAGCGAATGCCAGAAGAAGTTGTAAATCGGTTATTCTTGGAGCTTGTTCCTAAATAAACGCTTCCTCCTAAAAAACTAGCATCTATAGCAGCTGTTAATTGTGTAGGAGTTTTGTAAGTAATGTCTAAGACTGAAGAAAGTTTATCGCCATATTTTGCTTGAAAACCCCCTGCAGAAAAGTCGATGTTTTGAATTAAGTCGGTGTTTATAAAACTCATTCCTTCTTGTTGACCAGAACGGATTAGGAAAGGACGGTAGATTTCAATTTCGTTTACATATACTAGATTTTCGTCATAATTACCGCCTCTTACAGCATACTGAGTGCTTAATTCGTTATTGGAGTTTACCCCTGGAAGCGATTTTAATATATTTTCTACTCCAGCATTTGCTCCTGGAATGGTTCTAACGGTTTCGGGATTTATATTTTGGATTCCCTCGATTTTTTTTTCTTCAGAAGATAAAACTAATACTTCGCCAATCTGTTCTATTTGTGTTTTTAGAACAGGGTTAAACTCAAAATTTTCGGCAGATTGAAGGTTTATTTTTAGCTGAATTTTTTTAAATGAGAGATGATTAAAATGAATGACAATCTCCTTTTTTGCAGGAATTATAAGCTGATAAAATCCGTTTTTGTTACTTGTAGTAGCAATTTCTTCAGTAGAAATAGTAGCACTTTCAACAGGAATATTTTTTTCGTCTAAAATAACACCACGAATGGTAGCAGTTTGACAGTAAAGCGAATTTAATGTCAGAAAAAACAGTATAGGAAAAATCGCTCTTTTAAAGTTCAATGTCAGATTTGGTTACTTTTTATGAAAAACTGCTTTAAAAGTAGTACTATTTCCAACATTATCAGTTACAACTACTTCCAAATTATTTGCAGCATCCTTAAAATCAATATCACTTAAATCGTAAGTAAGAGAATTTTCTTTGTATTCGTACTCCATTAAAATCCATTCCCCATTAATAGTGGCTCTGTAGGAATTTATGCCGCTAAGGTCGTCGGTAATGTTTAGTTTTAAATAACGAAAATTAGAAAGCCATTGTCCATCTCTAAAGTTACTAGGTTTAACTACAGGAGCAACTGTATCTTTAGCTACTTTAAACTTTCCAAGGTCTCGGGTTCGAGTGCTTAATAAATCTCCTTTTCTGTAGGTGTATTCATAAGAAAGTCTGCCATCATCAGAGACATGTGCAATAAAAAGCTTGTCTTTATCGGTTTCATTTCTATTGCTAATATTCATACTTATAGTGTAATTGTTTTTTACAGGAACACTTTCATTATGAATAATAATGGCATCATCTTCTGTTTTTAAATTGATAAAAAGATCATGGTAGAAGGTGTTTTCAGGAAAAAATAAAGAAGCATTTCCTACCGAAAAGATATTATCTCGAGTCGCAATTAAATAATCTCCTTTATTTTCAGTATTTGATGTAATAGGGTTGGATAGTTCTTGTTTCTTCCCTTCAATAGGAATAATAATAGTACTTGTATTACCTGCAAAGTCCGAAACTTCCATGGTAACTTGGTAGGATAATCCATCATTTATAGTTATTACACCATCATCGTTTCTTTTCTTATAAATACTTAATTTATTATAAGGTTCGATATAGCATTTTTGAATTTTAATGCTGTTGTCAATATAAGTAGGATAATCTATCAAAGTGTTTATATAGCGACTTTCAGCAAAAGAAAAAGTTTCGAAATCGTATTCAAAATTTAAGGTGCCATTTACTGTAGTACATATTTTGTAAGCACCATTTTTATTGTATGCCATATCTAATTGGTCGTAGGTTTCTACGCCTAAACCAATGTTTCCAGAGGCATAGATTTTATCGGCCATATAAGTGCCATCTGGATTTTGTGTAAGTCTCAGTTCTTTTCTAGTATTCTCATTGTTAATAATGGCGTTATTTCCTACAGGATATGCGTGAACTCCTAGAATACGTGGCGCTTTGGTATCTTTTACATGGTACCCAAATAAAAGTGGATTTATAGGCTTTTCTAGTCCGTCACGAATCTCAAAATGCAAATGAGGACCACCGCTGCCTCCTGTATTTCCGCTCAAAGCGATTAAATCTCCTTTATGAACTTGAATTTCATTGGCAGAGGGAAAGAGTTCTATTTCGTAGGATTGATTTTTATATTGCTCTTCTTTAATATAAGCTTCAATTTCTGGAGCATATTTCTGTAAATGTCCATAAACAGAGGTGTATCCATTTGGGTGTGTTATATAAATGGCTTTTCCGTATCCATAATGTTGCACTTTAATTCTAGAAACATAGCCATCTGCAACTGCATACACGTTTAATCCTTCTCGTTGTTGCGTTTTTATATCCATTCCAGAATGAAAATGGTTGGAGCGCAATTCTCCAAAAGTACCTGCTAAAACAATTGGAATATCCAAAGGAGAGCGGAAATAATCTTTAGGATAGCTGTTTTGAGAATGTATAAATTGTGATATTAAAATAGTGCAAATTAATAGATAGCGCATGAAAAAATAGTTATGCCGTAAAAATAGTCAAATGTTAATTAAACATGAAAAAACTACGGTAAAAACGCAATTTTAATTATATTAGTATGATATAATAAATTAATCAAAAAAAACCAACGATATTTGAACCCTGAAGAATTACACTTTATAGATTGATATAAAATATAAGGTTTATCCTTCAAAATAGAATAAAAAAGAAATTTTTACAAACTGTTGTGAAGTACGTAAAGGTATGTTAACTTTGTAAAGATATGTGTTGAATATTGCATGTATGAGTGAGATTATAGAAATTGTTGATTCTCTGGAGAATAAGATTGGGAAATTGCTCAAGAAATTAGAGCAAGAACGTAATATCAATCTAAAATTACAAGAAGAATTGGCTAATTCGAAAAATGAGAATAAGGATTTAGCGCTTTCTGTTATTAAATGGGAAGAGAAATATGAATCACTCAAAATGGCAAATTCAATGCTTGGCAGTAATGAAAATAAAACAGAAGCTAAGCTTAAAATAAATACTTTAATTCGGGAAATAGATCAATGCATTGCTCAATTATCCGAATAAAACGTTCTAATTACAATGGGAGAGAAGCTTAAAATCAAAATATCGATAGCAGATAGGGTGTACCCGTTAACGGTGGCACCATCACAGGAGGAAGGATTACGCAAGGCTGCAAAGACTATTGATACATTGATTAAGCAATTCGAACAAAACTATGCTGTTAGAGACAAGCAAGATGTTTTGGCAATGTGTGCCTTACAATTTGCTTCTAAAGTAGAACAAGAAGGTATTGATACAAACAAAACAAGTGAAGAGATGGAATTGCGTTTAAAAAACTTAGACGCTATGCTATCAAAGCATTTGGGCTGATGATAAGATGTTCTTTTAAATAGTATAATGTTACTGCCTACATTGGTTGCATTTTTTTGACAAACTCAACAAGTATATATTAAAAAAGGTGAGTTCAAGTTGTAAAAGCAAGCCGCTCCTCTGATTAATTTCAGATATAGGACTGCGGATCCTTGATCAGTTTGGTAGCCTTAAACCTGTTTAGAGGAGTTTGTACAAAACTTCAATTACCAATGTAGGCTTTTTTTTTAAATATATGTAAAGATGGAGAATACTACACTAGTAATAATTGTAGGAATAATAGGGATTGCAGCTGGATTTGTGATAGCCAAGGTGCTTGAAAAGAAAAATGCAACTAAAATAATCTCAGGAGCTAAAAAAGAAGCTCAAAAGATTTTAAAAGAAGCTAAAACAGAAGGAGAAAGTATTAAAAAAGATAAGATACTTCAAGCGAAAGAAAAGTTTCTAGAGCTCAAAGCTGAGCATGAAAAAGTAATTATTTCTAAAGATAAAAAAATTGCTGAAGCTGAAAAAAGAACAAGAGATAAAGAGTCTCAAGTTTCTAACGAATTAGCAAAGAATAAAAAGCTCAATGCTGAAATAGATGAAAAGAATAAGGATTATGATTTTCGTTTAGATTTTTTAGATAAAAAACAAGCAGAAATAGAAAGGCTTCACAAAAGTCAGATAGAGCAACTTGAGGTTATCTCAGGGCTTTCTGCCGACGAAGCACGCTCTCAAATAGTAGAATCGCTTAAAGCAGATGCTAAGAGTGATGCTATGGCTTACATTCAAAATACATTAGAAGAAGCTAAACTTACAGCACAACAAGAAGCAAAGAAAGTTATTGTTAATACCATTCAAAGAATTGGTACAGAGGAAGCTATAGATAACTGTGTATCTGTTTTTAATCTAGAATCGGATGATGTTAAAGGTAGAATTATCGGTAGAGAGGGTAGGAATATTCGTGCTTTAGAATCTGCTACTGGGGTTGAAATTATTGTAGACGATACACCAGAAGCGATTATACTTTCTTGTTTTGATTCTGTAAGAAGAGAAATTGCCAGATTATCTTTACACCGTTTGGTAACCGATGGTAGGATTCACCCTGCAAGAATTGAAGAAGTGGTGAAGAAAACCAAGAAGCAAATTGAAGAGGAAATTATAGAAGTAGGGAAACGTACCGTAATAGACCTTGGAATTCATGGTTTACATCCAGAACTTATTAAAGCTGTGGGTAGAATGAAATATCGTTCTTCTTATGGACAGAACTTATTACAACACTCAAGAGAAGTAGCTAAATTATGTAGCGTAATGGCTGCGGAGTTAGGCGTAAATGCAAAAATGGCTAAAAGAGCTGGTCTTTTACATGATATTGGAAAAGTTCCAGAAACAGAAATGGAAACTCCACATGCTATTTTAGGAATGGAATGGGCAGAGAAATATGGAGAGAAACCAGATGTATGTAATGCTATTGGGGCTCACCACGACGAAATAGAAATGAAGTCTTTATTAGCACCAATTGTTCAGGTATGTGATGCTATAAGTGGAGCAAGACCAGGAGCAAGGCGTCAAGTTTTGGATTCTTATATCCAACGATTAAAAGACCTTGAAGAAATAGCTTTTGGATTTACTGGAGTTAAAAAAGCGTATGCAATCCAGGCGGGTAGAGAATTACGTGTTATTGTAGAAAGTGAAAAAGTAAGTGATGACAAGGCTTCTGAATTATCTTTTGAAATCTCTCAAAAAATACAAACAGATATGACCTATCCAGGACAGGTTAAAATTACTGTTATTAGAGAAACAAGAGCAGTGAATATTGCTAAATAAATATAGAAAATAATATTTAATACAAATAATATTTTCTAATTATAGAATATATGTTATATTAGTGGTATAAAATATAAACTTATACCATTATGAAACAAAAACTATTATTAGTGATTTTAATTACTGTTGTTGGAGTATATAGCTCTCAAGCGCAGGAAAAGGGTAAATTTAGAGTCGGCTTAGACTTAGGATACGCAGCTGCATCTGGAGGTGGAGGAATTTTATTCGACATTGAACCTAAATACAATATTGCAGATAATATGAATGTAGGTTTGAGAATTGCTGGTGCCGCCACAGTTAGAGAGGTGAATAATCAACAAGCAAAAGTAGCTACAATGTCCTCTTATTTAGGGACTTATGATTATTATTTTAATAATGGGAGTAGTACTTTCGCTCCTTTTGTTGGAGCAGGTATGGGATATTATGGATTAGCCAGTCTAGAGCTTGATACCGATAATAATGGAAGTGGTTCTTTTGATGTGTCTGGTAAATTTGGAGGAATGATTCGAGGTGGTGTTGAAGTTGGTAAATTCCGATTAGGATTAGAATATAATATAATACCTAAAACAAAATCAGAAGGTTTCTCATTATCTGAAGGTGGATCAAGCATAGAAGTAGATAGTTTTGAAGTTAAAAATAGTTACTTTGGAATATCTTTAGGTTTCTATCTTGGTGGAGGAAAATGGGGTAAATAAACTGCCTATGACTCCTATTAAAGGAAAATATTTCTTTGATAAGTAGCTATAGTTGTCCGATAAAAGCAGGCAGCGTTTATTGCGTTCCACATATATCAAGGATTAATAGAGGTTTTTTAAAATAGCCCCCTTGCTATTAATAAAAAGAGGAGTTTACTAATGTTATTTCTTTAAACTACTCATTTTTGATAGTTAAGATTTAGTCTTTGTTCTTCTTTCTTGCAGCGAAGCGGTCTTGTATTTTTTCTCGGACATTAATAATAAGTAGCCTTAAAAAAGGAAAATAAATTTTTAAATACTAAAATCAATCCTGTGGAAAAGCTTCACAGGATTTTTTGTTCTTTGTAGAAAAGTGTTGTTCTAATGAAGGTGTATTATGTGGAGTTTATTATTATAGGTTTTGATTGATTTCAGTTAAAATAAGTATCTTTAGGAAACAGTTTAAAAGAATCTACCTATTGAAATAAACCAAGCTTAGATGAGATTTAGAACTTATATTTCTGCTATTCTTATTTTATTTGTACTACAATCTTGTTCACTTTTAAAAATAGAAAGCGCTCAGGAACCATTAACTACGAGTCAGTTAAACTCTAGATTGCTAACACAGAGTTTTATAGCAGATGCTTCTGAAAGGGTAGAATGGGCAGCCGATAGTATTATCTATGAAGAAGCCGATTTTGAAATTCAGAAAAATGCTTATCGATGGAAATTAAAAACATTAACTTCTTATAGGGAAGTGGGGTTTCAAACAATGCCGCAATTGGCATTAGTAGATGCTTGGGCTCTTTCTTTAGCTATGGAAAACTTCTTAGTTTCAGATAAAGCAAGGCCTTTATTTGGAAAGTGGCAGCCTTATGTTGCTAACATAGCTCATACAAATTCAAATGCTATAGAGAAAAATGCCCGGAGTTTGTTAAGCGAAAAGAATTACAAGAAATTAGATGAGTTAGTAGAAAACTACGTTCAAAAAAATCCTATTTACGGACTAAACTTTCGTCATAAATCCATTCGCGATGCATATTTAGAGGCTAATAAAACTCCAGATAGTACGGCTTTAAAAACCGTTGGAACGCTCTCTGAAGTAATGACAAATTTTTCAAACAGACTGGTTTATACTTCAGAAAGTACTGGAAAGCAATTACAATGGAATACAGAATTGATGCTTCGGGAACAAGGAATAGACTCGGCTAGTCTTCAAAAAGCATTTAATAGTATGGATAATAGTTTGAATAGGTTAGTTACCACTGCGGAAACTACTCCAGAAATGCTTGATGAATCTATAAAAGACTTCCGGAGGGATATGCAAATTTTATTTTTAGGATTACATAACGACATAGAAAGTTCAAAAGTCTTTTTCTCTGAAGAAAGAGCGTCTATAGATACAATTATTGAAAGAGAACGGGTTGCATTAGATAGTATGGTGTTGAGAGAGCGGAAAGCACTTTCTAAAGAGGTAAATATTTTAGCCGAAGAGGCAATAAACAATACCATGACACATGTAAAAGATATTATAAGCAGTGTTCTGTTTTATGTAGTTTTATTTTTTGCAATAATACTTTTCTTACCATTTTTACTAGGATATTTTACGGGAAGAATTTTTCAAAAAAATAAAAACGATAAAGAAAACGAAGTTAGAAATTCTAAATAATTTTCTTTTAGATGGGAATCTTTTTTATGAACTCATCTTGACTTTTTGTAATTAAATACTAATAAATTGTATCTTTCCTTTTTATAAACATTCTAATTATTTAGCGGAAATGAAATTACTAAAAATAGCATTGGTAATAGTTTTATTAGCAAGCTGTAAGGACAAAGTAGAGAAAAAAGAAAATATGACAGCGGTAGATTCTCATAGTAAAATTGAAGAAAAAAAGGAGCAAAATTCCCCATTTTACGTAGGAACTTATACCAATGGCGAGAGTGAAGGGATTTATGAATATTCTTTAGCAGAAGATGGGAAATTATCTAAGGAGAAGCTTGTTGCTAAGACAGAAAATCCATCTTATTTAAATTTTTCTGCAGATAAAAAATATCTAATAGCAGCCAATGAACTAACAGAAGGGAAAGTTTCTTCATTTAAAATATTAAAAGATACATTAGAGTTTATAAATAAACAATCTTCTGGAGGAATGCATCCATGTTTTGTAGTAAGTAATGATGAAGGATTTGTATTGGCAGCAAACTATTCTAGTGGAAGTGTTGGCTTACTTAAACTAAAAGAAGATGGGAGTCTTACAGAATTATTAGATGTACATCAACATAAAGGGAAAGGAGCTAATAAAAGACAAGACGGTCCGCATGCGCACTCTGTATGGTTACAACCTACCCAAAATGATGTAATAGAAGTAGATTTAGGGACAAACGAATTATGGTTTTCTAAACTTAATTCCGAAACCAATAAAATAGAACCTAAGTCTAATGAGAAATTAGCAATAGCAAAAGGTGCAGGACCTCGTCATATGGCTTTTCATCCGAGTGGAAAGTGGGCATATGTTTTCGGAGAATTAAATAATACGATTACAGTTTTGGCAATAAATGAGGCTGGAGAGTTTAAAGTGGAAAGTACTATTTCAACACTACCAGAAGATTTTAAAGAAGAAAATACAGGAGCAGATATTCATATCTCTTCCGATGGGAAGTTTTTGTATGCATCCAATCGTGGACATAATTCAATTGTAATATTTAAAGTTAAGGATGATGGTAATTTAGAAGTTATAGGTCATGAATCTGTTAGAGGAGAAGGTCCGCGTAATTTTTCATTATCGCCAGACGAAAAATTTCTTTTAGTAGCAAATCAATATACAAACAATATAATTTCATTTAAAAGAGATATCAATAACGGACTATTAACATATGTAGATGAGATAAAGGCAGCAACACCTGTATGTATTTTATTTAAGTAGTTGTAAGAGTTTTATAAATATTTTATCATTAATGTGCGAGTAAAATATAAGATCGCTTTGCTATAAGAAAAAGAACAGAGACAAAAGACAAAGAACATAGAACATAGAGCATAGAATAAAGTGCAAAGACTAATCTAACTGTCATAAAATAAGCAGTTTAAAGGAGAGGTATTACTGAAGTCCTCTTTTTGTTCATTCTTATTAATAGCAAGGGGTTTATTTTGAAAACCTCGAAATGAATTAAATATTTTTGTTTAAATGCTTCGTGGGGTGCACCGATGGTGTTGATTAGATACGTATAAACCTTGAGATTTTTCTCAAGGTTTTTTTATGAAATAAGGAGATTTATACTCCAAATATTATTTATTAAATTAAGTTAAAAAATTATTTTATGATATTTTATATCGCATTAAAAAGGTTTTATTTTAAAATATAGGTATAAAAATTTAATATTTAATATTTTATGTTATTTTTGGTATTAACCTATGTACCTATTAATAAAAACCTAAAATGTCTAGAAAAGACTATTTTCTTTCCTGTATTGGATTCTTGTTGAATGTCTTTTTGTTTGCTCAAGAAGCAAATAAGAAGTTCAATTTTGTGAGTATGATGGAGGATATTCCCAAAGTAGGAATTTATCATATCAATCAAGACGACGATGGGTTTATGTGGATTGCTACCAACGGGGCTGGTCTCTACAGGTATGATGGAATAGATTACAATTCCTACAGATATATTTTAAACGATTCTACATCTCTTAGCAGTAGTGTAGTTTATTGCACATTTTTAGATAGTAAACATAGGTTTTGGGTAGGAACAGAAGAAGGTCTTAATCTATATAATCAAAATAATGATCAATTTTTAAGAATTCCAAACTCTAAGTTTGAAGCTACCTACAATAAGAGTATATCTGTAAGAAATATAATAGAAGATAAACAAGGAAATATTTTTGTAGGAACTTTTGGGGCGGGATTATTTAAGATTACTGGAGATGAAATTCTTCAGGTAGATAAAATTCAAAGCAGCAAATTAAATATAGATGTTCCAATAACCATAGAAGCAATTGCTATAGATAATGATGGTAAAATCTACACTGGAACTAATTTAGGAATACAAGAATACGATTCGAACAAAAGTATATTGAAGCCTACGTTGTTTTCAAAAGAATTATATGTGAAAGATCATATAAAATCTTTAATTATTGATGAGAATAATAATATTTGGGCTGGTGCTACCTCAAAAGGAATTTACAAGGCAAGTTATAAGGATAATGATACATATAGAGAGATAGAGCACTTTTCAGTTTCTGAGAATCCATTTTTTTCGATAACATCTTTAAAAGATGAAACTTTGTTGTTTGGAACTGAAAACGATGGGTTGTACCATATCAATCAGCAAGGAAAAATTTTAAATCATCATAAAGCAAGTAATAAGGACGAAAAGAGTTTATTGTCGAGCTCAATATGGTCTTTGTATCAAGATAAAGATAATAAAATATGGCTGGGCTATTATAATAAAGGAGTAGCGGTATATGATCCTCTGTATGATAAATTTAAAGGATTAGAAAGCTTATATAACAATCCTAATTCTCTTCAAGCTAGCTCTGTAACCTCTATTGTTGAGGATAAATCTGGTAAGATATGGGTAGGAATGGATGGTGGAGGAATTGATGTGATTGATAAAAAGAGTAATCAATACACACATATAAACACCTCTTTAAAAAGCAAGTATTCAGGATTAACAAGCGACTATATTCAAGCTATTTTTATAGATAGTAAAGAGAATATTTGGGCTGGAAGCTGGGATCAAGGTATTTTCTTTTTAAAGAATGGAACAAAACATTTTGTTAATAAAACAAAAGAGACTACAAATGGAGATTTACAATCTGATGTGGTGGTTAGTTTTGATGAAGACTCCAAAGGAACCATATGGATCTCTACTTACCATAGCGGATTACACTCTTACAATCCTACAACAGCTAAGTTTACTCATTATAATACGCCAGAGTTTCAGGAGAATGGAATTTCTAATAGTGATTCTTGGAAAGTTCTTGTAGACTATAAAGATAATATTTGGCTTGGTACTACAAATGGATTATTTAAAATAGTACAAAAAAGCAATGGGGCGTTCTCTATAAATTCCATGAAAGAAAAAATGGAGGAGAAATACCATAATGTAACTACAGCAAATCATATTCTTTCTTTATATGAAAGTAGCGATAAAAATATATGGATTGGAACAAAAGGAGCTGGTTTATGTAAGTATAACATAGCAAGTAACTCTTTTATTTGGTACAATAAGTTAAACGGACTAATATTGGAAAATGTTTGTGGGATTATTGAATGTAACAGTCAGAATATATGGGTTTCTGGGAACTCTGGAATAGTAAAAATAAATACTGAATTCAATGAATTTACAAATTTTACTGTTAATGATGGTTTGCTTTCTAATGATTTTAATATGAATTCCAGTTATAAAAATGCAAATGGAGAAATCTATTTTGGAGGCTATGATGGGGTAGATTATTTTAAACCAAATACTATAGATATTAATAAGAGTGAAAACTTTTTATACTTATCGGAATTGAAGATTTTTAATAAAAAAGTACTTCCAACTCAAGAGAACTCACCGTTAAATAAAATTATAACAGAGACCGATAGTATTTCATTAAACAGTAAACAATCTGTTTTTACAATTGAGTATTCAGGAATAAATTATACAAGACCAGAAAAAAATGAATATGCTTATTACTTGGCTGGTTATGAAAACACATGGAATTATGTAGGAGGTGTTAAAAGTGCCACTTACACCAACCTAGACCCTGGTAATTATATATTTAAACTAAAATCGTCTAATAACGATGGGGTATGGAATGCAAAGCCTTTAGAATTAAAAATAACCATTTTGCCGCCATGGTGGAAAACATCTTGGGCTTTAATAGGGTACTTAACTATATTTTTTATTGGATTGTATCTTTTAAATAAAGTAACCCAAAGTAGAATTCGTACCAAGCAATTGGCTAAGTACGAGGAAGAAAAACGTATACAAGAGCAAAATTTAAATGAGAAAAAATTTCAGTTTTTTACAAATATTTCTCATGAATTTAGAACTCCACTAACCTTAATAATGAATCCGCTTCATGATATTATGAATAATGAAAAGCTGCTTCTTCCAGAGGGAATTAAAAGTAAACATCGAATTATTCAAAAAAATACAGCAAGACTTCATAGATTGGTAAATGAGTTATTAGACTTTAGAAAGCTGGAGCTTAATAAAATTAGCCTAAAAGCCAAAGAATTTAATTTGGTTGATTTAACTCATGATGTTTTGAGCTATTTTAAGGAAGAGGCTCATGTAAAATATATCGACTTAGATGTTAGTACCGATGAAGAAGAAGTAATGGTTTGGGCAGATATTGATATGCTTGAAAAAGTTATTTTTAATATTATTTCAAATGCTTTTAAAGCAACACCAGAAGGAGGTACTATTAGTGTAGCATTGTATACTAAAGACGATCTGGTTACTTTTCCTTTGGTGAATGAGCATTATCAAGCAAAGGCAGTAGAGTTGGTAATTTCTGATACAGGAATAGGAATTCCTAAAGACGAGATAAGCAAGATGTTTGAACGTTTTTATCAAGTAGATAGTTTGAATAAAACATATTATGGAGGTACAGGAATAGGCTTAGAAGTTGTTCAAAGTTTTGTGGAATTACATAAGGGTAAAATTGAAGTAGCAAGTGAGGTAGAAGATGGAACTACCTTTAGAATTATACTACCAAAGGGGAAAGAACATTTAAAAGATGATGAGATTTATTCTGATGTGTATGAACAAAATAAATCTAACAAGAAATATTTACAAGCTAATATTCCTATAGAAAAAATAGAAGGGGATCAACCTAAAGAAGCTCTTCATCCATATTCGGTATTGATTGTAGAGGATAATATAGAATTGAGGAATTACCTTAAAAGTGAATTAAAAAACCATTATAGGGTACTTACAGCTAACCACGGAAAAGAAGGATACGATTTAGCTATAGAAACATTGCCAGATGTAATTATTACTGATGTAATTATGCCTGAGATGAATGGATTTGAATTGTGTAGATGTATAAAAACAGACATCAGAACCAGTCATATTCCATTATTAATGCTTACTGCAAAGGCAAAAATTGACGATAGAATAGAGGGAATAGAAATTGGTGCAGATGCATATATGGTAAAGCCATTTGATATGAGATTATTAAAACTTCGTTTGTCTCAACTTATTACCAGTAGGCAACTTATTTTTAATAAATATTTTAGCGCTATTAGCGATTTACCAGCCAATGCAAATACTACTTCTTTGGATAAAGAGTTTATTCAGAAAGCATTAAACTATATAAATCAACATATTGGAGATTCAGAAATAAGTGTGGAATCGCTTGCTTCTCATCTTAATTTAAGTAGAAGTCAGGTATATCGTAAAATAAAAGCTCTTACAGATCAAACAGCAAACGAGTTCATAAGAAATATCAGGCTTCATAAAGCTAAGGTTCTCATACAAGCAGGTAATACCAATATAAGTGAAGTTTCTTACACGGTTGGGTTCTCTACATCTTCTTATTTTACCAAATGCTTTAAAAATTATTTTGGGGTTCTTCCTACGCAAATAGAAGTAGAAGCAGATAAAGAGGAGTAATTTTGCTTCAGTATACATTTTTTAAACAAACTACAACTACTTTTATATAATCAATTATCAAGCCTTTACTATCTTAAGAAGGTTTAATTCCTTACAGCTTATCTTGAGTTTATCGAAGGGACTCTGCATTGAATCAATTGAATTTGTGTCTCTTAAATCCCTCATTGAGGGTTTTATTCCCCAGAGCCTGTTCTGAGTATATCGAAGTGTTCTACGTCGAAATGGATTAAAATATTTTTCCTTTGAATACTTCGTAGGCTTGCCTCGAGGTAGTTGATTACTTATAGGGATTGTTTTGAGAGAGTTGAATTTTCAATTTTTTGGGTTAATCTAAATACTCTGTGTTCAAATACCATTTAATTATTCTGTTTTATTAATGTCCGAGAAAAAATACAAAACCACTTCACTGCAAGAGAAAAGACTAAAATCTTAACTAGTACAAAATGAGTAGTTTAAAGAAATAACATTACAAAACTCCTCTTTTTATTCATTTTTCTTAATAGCAAGGGGGGGTATTTTAAAAACCTCTATTAACCCTTGATATATGTGGAATGCAATAAACGCTGTCTGCTTTTATCGGACAACAATAATTCTGTTTAAACTGTCTAGTGTTACAATATAGATATAAGTGTGTTTCTAGTAATAAATTATAGTTTTGAGACAGTTTTATCTTCATTTCAAAGGGAATATTTACGTGTACTACTTTTTTGAGTCTATAGCGAATAAAGCATAGTGATATTATCATATCATCTTTTTTTGTACTTAAATATTAAACATTTAATATTTATTAATTACTGATTTTGAATGTTTTATATGTGAATAGTAATAATGAAGCATTCTATGCAACATATGAAGCATACATCATTTCTACTACATCCCTTGCATCAAATTTAATATTGATTGCTTAATTCGTTCTACATTTTTTTTAATGTTTTGTTAACATTTACATAATGAAAAAAAGCTTTTCAAAGTTTAGCTGGAGAACCTTAAGTGAGATTCTATTAATAATAATCATTATTGGATTATTAGTCTTTTTAGTCTTTTTTGTTTTTTAACAAGTAAGGTACTCTTCATAATCCTTTGTATTGCTTTGATTAAAATCTAACTCAATTAACTTAAATTAATTAAAGATGATGCTAAAGTTTAAATTCGCGATTATTGTTTTGCTGCTGCTCTGCGCACAAAGCATGTTTTCGCAGACAAAAACCATTAGTGGTACTGTTACTGATGATGCTGGAATGCCTATGCCAGGGGTTTCGGTTATGGTAGATGGTACTAATAATGGTGTCCAAACAGATTTTGATGGGAATTACAATATTAATGAGGTAAGTCCATCAGACAAATTGATCTTTTCATATGTAGGTATGAAATCACAATCCATATTGGTAGGAGAACAAACTTCTATAAATGTAACTCTAGAGCAATCTTTAGAGTCACTTGAAGAAGTTGTAGTTGTAGGGTATGGAGTACAGAAAAAAGCATTAACAACTGGAGCAAATGTAAATGTTAAAGGTGAGGATATCTCTAAACTAAATACAGGTACAGCAATGGAAGCCCTTCAAGGGGTAACGCCTGGAGTTAGTGTTACTAGAAATAGTGGAGCGCCAGGAGCCGGAACAAAAGTTACAATTCGTGGTTTAGGGACTATTGGAAATTCTAATCCGTTATATGTAGTAGACGGAGTGGTTGTTGGAAATATAGATTATTTAAGTTCTGGAGATATTGAAAGTATTGATGTATTAAAAGATGCTGCTTCTGCTGCAATTTATGGTTCTCGTGCTGCAAATGGTGTTGTTTTAGTAACAACTCGTAAAGGGAGTAAAGCTAGACAACCACAAATTCATTATGAAACATATTATGGTTTCCAGAATATCTATAAAAATTTAAGTCCGTTAAATGCGCAAGAGTATATGTACATAATGGATGAAGGGCGTGTTAATGATGGATTAGCACCAAACGATTGGGAAAGTATAATTAAAAATAACAGTTGGTTAAATAATTCATATCCAGGACAATTAGGAACTCAATTAGGAGAAGATGTTTGGAGTATGCTTCAAAATGGATGGGAAGGAACCAATTGGATTGATGAAATGTCAACCAAAAATGCACCGATTGCTAATCACTCTATTAATATAACAGGAGGGAGTGAAGATATAACCTATTCTTTAGGGGCTTCTTTCTTTGACCAAACAGGGATTATAGGTGGTAATATTACCGATGCTGGTTTTAAAAGGTTAACCACAAGAATGAATACAGAATTTACGCTGTTTAAAAATGATCAACACAGTATTGTTACTGTTGGAGAGAATTTTACTTACACTCAAACAGAAAATAGAAGTGTAGCAACTGGAAATATTTATTGGAATGATTTGCACAATGCTTTGGTGCAACATCCTTTAATGCCAGCGTATTGGGCAGATTCTCCAGATCAATATGGATTTACGCCAACTATGGATGGAATTTCTAATAATTCGCATAATCCAATAGCAGTTATGTATTACAGGCATAATTATGCAAACCTTGGGAATAAAAATAATGCCATTGTAGGGAATGTATATATAGAGATAGAACCTCTTAAAAATTTAAAATTTAGATCTTCTTATGGAGTTAATGCATGGTTTGGTCATGGTCGTTCTTGGACACCAACTTATGCACTTGGAACTTTATATAGTAATGCTACAGACGGGGTTGCCCAAAATCAATATTTAGGAAATAATTCTACTTTAACAAATACAATTTCTTATGACCATACCTTTGGAGACCATAAGTTAACAGCTTTAATTGGTAATGAAGTTTATAAAAATGAAATCAATACAGAAGTAGGCGGAAGTATGGCAGATAGTAGATTTGGATTGCCAGAATACGCTTTCTTAAATAATGTAGATAAATCTGTAATTGGAGCTATTAATACTTATGGAGCCGATTGGGCTGCTGGAGGAGGAGGATTACTTTCATACATTGCAAGAGCACAATATAACTATAAAGAAAAATATTTGTTTTCTGCAACGATGAGAGCAGATGGGTCTTCAAATTTTGCTGAAGGAAATAGATGGGGATACTTTCCTTCAGTTTCTGCAGGTTGGATTTTAAGTGCCGAAAACTTTATGAAAGATTCTAATACTTTTATAAAACTTAGAGGAAGCTGGGGACAAAATGGGAATCAAAATATTCCTAATTTTTATTATAGTTCTAGTATAGCTTACTTTAACCCTGGTTATTATTTTGGAGATACAAAACCTATTTCTGGACCAACAGCAGCCCCAGCAATTGTTCCTAATCCAGATGTTACATGGGAAACATCAGAACAATTAAACTTCGGAGTCGATACAAGATTCTTTAATTCAAAACTTGCAATTACAGCAGATTGGTATAAGAAAAAAACAATGGACTGGTTAGTAAGAGCCCCTATTCAAGGTACAGCTGGAGCTGGTGCTCCTTACATTAATGGAGGTGATATTGAGAATACTGGTTTTGAGTTTATGGTGTCATGGAATGATAAGGTTGGAGATTTTTCTTATGGAGCTACTGTAACAGGAGCTTATAACAAAAATGAAGTGACTAAAATAGCAAATGCCGAAGGTATTATTACTGGGGAGCCACATATACTATCTCAAGGAACTGCTTATATTTCTAGAGCTGAAGTAGGATATCCAATAGGTTATTTCTATGGGTATGAAACCGATGGAATCTTACAAACTCAAGATGAGGTTGATGCGTATGTGAAGCCAACAGATGGAACTCCTTATTTTTCAGATCAACGTCCTGGAGATGTACGTTTTGTAGATCAAAATCAAGATGGGGTTATTGATGAATTAGATAAGAAAATGTTAGGGAATCCTAATCCAGATTTTGAATTAGGACTTCAATTAAATGCAGAGTATAAAGGTTTTTATGTCAATACAACCTTAACTGGTAAATATGGAATGCAAGTAATGCAATCGTACCGTTCTTTTGCCGATAATTTTGACCAAAATTATACTACAGATATTTTTGATCGTTGGCATGGGGCAGGAACATCAAATACGTTACCACGTTTAAGTTCTGTTTCTAATAGAAATACCAACTGGATCTCTGATATCTATATGCACGATGCTGATTATTTAAGAATTAGCAATCTAACAGTAGGGTTTAAATTAGGACAATATTTAAAGAATGTTGATTATATCAAGGAGATCAATATTTATGCTGCTATAAATAACTTATACACATTCACAGATTACGACGGAATGGATCCTGAGGTATCCTACGGAGGAAATGATAATACTGCTTGGGCTTCTGGTGTTGACTTAGGTTTATATCCATTACCAAGAACAGTAATGTTTGGATTAAGTGTTGATTTTTAATATATAAAAACGATAACAATGAAAAAAGTAATATATAGTATCTCCATTGCTGTTCTTGCAATTACGGCGAGTTGCAGTGAGGATTATTTAGATACAGAAAATCTTTACGAAAAGAGTTTGGACAACTTTTATAGTAGTCCACAAGATATAGACGAAGCTATGTCTGGGGTTTACAATGCTTTGTATACTGCGGCACCACATAGTGATGAAGCCATAGCGGCTAACTTACTCTCCGATATGATGTTTGGAGGTGGGGGACCAGATGATAGGTCTGCTAAAAATGTAGATAGTTTCCAAGACCCAGAAGAAGATACGTATAGAGATTTATGGGTACAAACTTATAATGGAGTGGTTAGATGTAATACAATTATTGAAAAAGTAGAAACAACAGATTTTTCTTCTTTTTTTAATACGGAAGCAGAAGCAGAAATATATAAGCAACAAACAATAGGAGAAGCATACTTTATGAGAGGTTTTTTCTATTTTAGAGCTGCTAAATTCTTTGGGGGAATGCCATTAATTCTAACAATTAATGACCCTAGAGATGCTCCTAGAGCTTCTTACTCTGAAACATTTGGACAAATTGCATCCGATTTTAAAACTGCAATTGATTTATTACCATCACAAAGTTTTTCTGCTATTCCTACAGCAAGATATGGACATACTAATAAATGGGTAGCGGAAGCTTATATGGCAAGAGCATATTTATTTTACACAGGATATATGGCCAATATTGAAGGGCAAGCAACAAGTGATATTGCATTACCAGATGGAAGTACACTTACAAAAGCTCAAGTGGTTACTTATTTAAATGACTGTATGAATAATAGCGGTTATGGATTAGCCTCCGATTTTAGAAATTTATGGCCATATTCTTATGTTAATGAGAGCGCAGGAGATGTAGTGCTTCCATGGGCAGAAACCGAAGGGTTAAGCTGGGTTGGTCAAGATGGTTTATCGCCAACTTATGGTACTGGAAACAAAGAAACTATGTTTATGCAACGTTATACAACTACCAATTGGGATTGGGGACAACAATACAACAATAGATATCCTCTTTTCTTTGGAATTAGAGATAATTCTATGGTGCCATTCGGTCAAGGATGGGGATGGGGTTCTGTAAATCCTAAACTTTGGAATCAATGGGATGATGCGGATCCTCGTAAAAGAGGATCAATTCTTCAGTTAGGAGATGCAGAACAAGGTACCGATGGTTGGCAAGCAGATAAAGGAGATCATGAAACTGGTTTTGTAAATAAAAAGTATACTACTGTTCAGCATCCAGATCCAGACCCAGAGGGAGAAGATGGAATTAAAGGAATGTTTTATTTCTTATATGATATGAATAATGGAGATCCATTACAATTATGGAATGCCCAAGATTACATATACTTACGTTATGCAGATGTACTTTTAATGCATTCAGAATTAACGGAAACTGCAGATGGGTTAAATGCCGTAAGAGGTAGAGCTGGTTTAGCTTCAGTAGGATATTCTCTTGAAGCATTAAAAGAAGAACGTTTACACGAATTTGCTTTTGAAGGTTTGCGTTGGTTTGATTTGGTACGCTGGGGAGATCTTGAGGATGCATTTGGAGATCAAATAGATGTTAGAAATTCTGGGGTGGATGCTAAATATAGTGTTAAGTATAGACCAGAAACTAAAGGGTTAGTACCTGTTCCAGAAACAGAAATAAGACTTTCGAATGGTGTTTACGAACAAAACCCAGGATGGTAAGATGTTAACTGAAAAAAATTAAAGACATGAAAAAATATAAGATTATAAATCTTTGGATTGTATCTCTTGTGCTGTTATTTGCAGCATGCCAGCCTATTGAGGATAGAGATATGTTGGAGAATACTATAGATATTGATGGAGTACAGCTAGTGGCAACACAAAGTACTCCAGGAGGAAATAAAGTAGAACTTAATATGTTAACAGAAGGTGTTACAGGATATTGGGATTATAACCTAGGACGTGCTTACACAGATAAAGTAGAATTTATTTATCCAATTCCAGGAAAATCAACATTTACTTTTACGGGAACTTTAGGAGCCGAGTTTTTTACTAAGACTATTGATGTACAAATTGATCAATTAGATAATGCATTGGACCAAGATTGGTATGATTTGGTAAGTGAAGAAACGTCTGTAGGAAAAACATGGGTGTTTGCCGGAGGACCAGGTGCAGATGGAGGAAAGTGGTGGTATATGTCGCCACCAGATGATCCAGCTTCGTGGGAAACTGCATGGTGGAATGCAGCAGGAGATTGTTGCCCTCCAGGAGATGCAGCAGGGAAAATGCATTTTGACCTTAATAGTGGTGCAAATTACACTTATTATGTAGATGCTAGTGGCGATGGAGAACAAGGAGGATTTGTATTGGATGTAGAGAACCAAACATTACAAATTAAGGGATTAAATATTTTAGGGGCAGAACAAGGAAATCCTGATGGTTTATACACCATTATTTCTTTAACAGAAGACGAGTTAATTCTTTACTTAGCAAATAATGCTGGGGGAACAGGATGGACTTGGGTTTTTAAACCTGAATAATAGAAGTATAACTAATATCTTATTAGTTTTTAGTAGCGTTAATTTATTTATTTAAGTTAGCTTTTGATTGAGAGGCCTCACTACCTTATCGGGTGGTGAGGTTTCTCAGTTTATACAGTATACTAGCTTTCTTATAATTATAGTATAACGTGAGTTCAACATAAGAATTATAAATATATAAGAAGACTAATTTTTTTGTTTCGCCTTTGTGTTAGGATAATACGAAATATGATTTAAGTTATTGAAAATTATATACTTTACTTTTTTTGGCCTCGTTGTCGAACAAATTCATTAAATAATGCGCTTTTTTATTTGTTTCGTTTCTTTTGGGCGAGCAAAAGAAATGAAAAGCATGAAGTCACTGGTAATTTGGATTGGTATTAGCGCTAAGAAATAATCAACGTAATTCTAAACTAGACCATAAAAAAATCAGTCTACCCTCTGGGAAAGGTAGACTGAAAACAACAAATTATGGCGGTGTTATAAAAGCTAATTACAACTTATGGTTAGTGAAAAATCATAGTGCTATCAATTGCTTTATATTCAGTTTCATCTGCTTTTCTGTAGGTAACTTCTACAGTATTCCAATCGGATGCCCATCCTTTTATAACATTGTTTATGTAGACTATTTCAATAGGATGTTTTCCTTTTTTAAGAGCAATAGTACCTTCTAGTGGAAACCTTTTTAGCGTGTACTCTGGATCGATAATCAAAGAATCGGCAATCTTTACTTTTTCTTGTTTACTGGCAAAATAATAGACACCATCCTCAGGAATATCAACAAATCCTTTTAAAAATACAGCTTTAAATTGTGTTGTATCAATATCTTTTCCCCAATCGAAAGTTACATTTGCATCTTGAATGTTTTTAATGATTTTTGGGTTAGAAGGAGTTCCTGTAATGGCAGAAGCATCTTCAAAATGCCCTTTTATAGTTTTCATTACTAATCCTGAAGCTAAATTATCAACAGATGAAGGTTCTTTAAGGCTAACTTTTTTAACTTGGAGTTTTCTTATAGTACTTATTTTTCCTGTAGATAAAACAGAGGCAATATTTATTTTAGTATCCTCAGTAAATGTAAGCGGATTTTTATAAACTTCACTTTCTGGAGTAGGTAAACTTCCGTCTAAAGTGTACACCATTTTAACCGGATGGGTGGTGTTAAATTCTAAACTCACACTATCAATAAAAGCGATATTGTTGGCTGTAGGTCCTTCAGGAAGTGGAATATGGTAATTTATATTATAAAAATCTAAAGTAGGATAGAGATTGTCTAATCGAACCAAAAAGTCATTATAATTTTTTGTGTTTTCCCCACTCCATGTTAATTCAGCAATAGCAATTATTCTAGGATATGCATAGTACTCAATATCTTTCCCTTCATACGCATATTCTGTCCAATGGTTTCCTTGCATTCCAAGGATATGTTTTTCTTTATCTTCTTGTATTTCTTCTGGAATAGGATTGTAATTATAAACTTTTTCAAGCGGAATATAACTTCCATGTGCCATTGGTTCTACTCTGTAATCTCCTTGATGAAAATTTAAATATGAATAGGCTGTTGGTGTCATAATAACATCATGACCTGCATTGGCGGCTTTAATTCCTCCTTCTTCTCCTTGCCAAGACATTATATTTGTTGTAGGGGTAATACCTCCTTCAAGAATTTCGTCCCAACCTATCATTATCTTATCGTGTTCTTGTAAGATTTTTTCAACACGAGCAATAAAATAGCTTTGTAGTTCAGCTTCATTTTTTAGTCCATTTTCTTGCATTCTTTTTTGACAAAGCGGACAATTTTCCCATCTTTTTTTAGGAGCTTCATCTCCTCCAACATGATAGTATTTATATGGAAATAAAGGAATCAATTCATCATAAACATCTTTTATAAAGGAAAAAACATTTTCTTTTCCAGCACAAAAAATATTATAATCAATTCCCCATAATTCTCTTGGTTGGTAGTTTTCTTTATCATTACAAGCCAATTCTGGATATGCAGAAAGAGCCGCAACTGCATGTCCTGGGGTTTCAATTTCTGGAATTACATCAATAAAACGCTCTTGAGCATAAGCAACAACCTCTTTTATTTGTTCTTGAGTATAAAATTCTTTTTCTTTTGAAGTTCCATCAACTCTAATTCCCTTTTCTGTAAGTTCTGGATATTTTTTTATTTCGATACGCCATCCTTGATCATCGGTTAAATGCCAATGAAATTTATTTATTTTGAAAAGCGCTAAAACATCTAATTGCTTTTTAATTTCTTCTACTGAAAAGAAATGACGGGAAACATCTAAATGTATTCCTCTCCATGAAAATGTAGGCTCATCTTCAACCTCTATTGTAGGAATAACAACTGAAGTGATAGTGTTTTTTTCTTCTTCTGAAACAAGTGGGATTAATTGAAGTACCGATTGCATTCCGTAGAATAAACCTTGGTGAGTTTTTGCTTCCACTAGTATATTTTTTGAATCGATAGTTAAATTATAACCTTCGTTATTTATTGATAACGAATCGTTTAATTTTAGATAGATGGTGTTTTTTTCTGGTTTATTTTCAGCAATAGTTAATTTAATCCCAGTATATCCTTTAATTTTATCTATAAAAAAGGAAGCTAGTGCTTTGGATTTTTCATCAGAAAAACTAAAAGAAGTATTGTTGTTTAAAGTGAAAGTCCCTTCTTTCTTTACTAAATGTTGAGGTTTTGGAGTTATATAAGTATTTGTATTTATAGCTGTTTCCTTATTAGTGTTTTTACAGCTAATACAAACAATTAGGAATAATAAGAGATACTTTAGGTTCATAATTTTAAATTTAAGCTTGGATGTTTTGACTAGCAATATATTTTACAAGTCGGTCAATTGGTTTTCTTACAAAAGTACTTGCTCTATATCCTTTTTCTTTAAGTTGCTTGTTTATGATGTCTTGCGCATAATAGGCAATAGATCCAACAAAGTGAATGGGGTCTTGTTGTAATTCTTGGTGATAGTGTGTTAAGTACGTTTTTACAAACCCTGCTATGGTATGGTGTAAAAGAGCTTCTATATAGGGGTCGTTTCTATGATTAAATGCAAAACGAGCAAAAGAGGCTAAATATTTATTTGGATTTTGGTTGTGATATAATTGCTGGAAAACCTGATTCATATCTGTATTGTATGCCTTCTCAAAAGCTATTGCCAAATGCTGAGGCATTAATTTGTGGTAATAACCTCGAAGTAGTTCTTTTCCTATAAAATTACCACTTCCTTCATCTGAAAGTACATAACCAAGAGAAGGTATTTTTTGAATGATATTAGTGCCATCAAAATAACAACAATTGGATCCGGTACCCAAAATACAAATAACTCCAGGCTTGGTAGTTGTTGCATGAATGGCAGCAACAACATCTTCTTTTATACTAATATGAATAGTATTTTCAAAGATATTTTCAAGTATAAGTTTCATTTTTTGATCGGCACTACGTGTACCACAACCAGCTCCATAAAAATGAATTTGTGTAACCAGCGTTTTGTAGGGATCTAAATCTTTATTGTTTTGAATGATACCAATTATAGATTTATCGGATAAAGCCATTGGGTTTATTCCTTCAGTTTGAGAGAAAAGTAACTGTTCTCCATTTTTATCAGCAAGTATCCAATCACATTTTGTAGAACCGCTATCAGCAACTAAAATCATGTTTTTTTGTTTATATTTTGTTTAGAAATAACACTGTTTCTAAGATAATCATTTAAGTTTAATCCCTTATAGAGGAGAGAGTTTAATTCCTCAATGCCTGTCCTGAGTTTACCGAAGGCCTCTATGTCCTAATGGATTAAATTATTTTCCTTTGAATACCTCGTAGGTTTGCCTCTTGGTAGTCGGTTTTGTTCTCTTGAGGTAGTAGATTAGCCCCATGAAGAAGGGCTAATCTTGAAACTAACTCAAAGCTAACTATAAACTAAAATTTAAAAATGATATCTTTTAAAGGCTTCGATAGCCTCGTATTCTGCAAGTCCTAAATTGTCATACAAAACAGCGGTATTTCTATTTCTTTCTTGTGCTCTTACCCAAAATTCTCTAGCATCTTCTCCTTGAAACATTACTCTATCTTTTTGAGATTGGTGGAAAAGAATAGCGTTTATTTTTTTATTCATTTCATCTGGACTCAATGGAATAGCCATTTCTATATCTGCAATATCCCATTCGTGCCACGCACCACGGTATAACCACACCCAACAATCGTCCATAAAAGCTTGATCTTTTATCTGCTCAATAGTTTCAAAAATGGCGTCTAGGCATAGTTTATGAGTTCCATGAGGATCGGCGAGATCTCCCGCAGCATATATTTGATGCGGTTTAATACTAGTAATAAGGTCTGAGATTATTTCAATATCTTCCTTGCCAATAGGATTCTTTTTTACCTTTCCAGTTTCGTAAAAAGGCAAATCTAAAAAGTGTACTTGAGAATCGTCTAATCCAACATAACGAGTTGCTCCATAAGATTCCATTCTACGTATTAATCCTTTTAATTTTCTAGTTTCCAAGCTGTCTTCATAAGCAGTTGTTTTAGAATTTAAAAAATCAATAACTTTTTTGAAATCTGTTTTATCAGCATTGCTGTCCATTAGTTTTGCAACTTCTGCAAATTTCAATGCTTCCTCATCGGTAACTGCAATATTACCAGAGGTTTGGTATGCCACATGTACTTCGTGCCCTTGGTCTATAAGTCTAGAAAAAGTACCTCCCATAGAGATTACATCATCATCTGGATGTGGACTAAAAATAATAACTCTTTTTTTAGCTGGAGTAGAACGTTCTGGTCTGTTTTTATCGTCGGCATTTGGTTTCCCTCCAGGCCAACCAGTAATAGTATGCTGTAATTTATTAAAGATTTTAATGTTTAAGTTGTAAGCAGAGCCTTCAATAGTTAGTAATCCTGCCATGCCATGCTCATTATAATCTTTATCGGTAAGCTTTAGAATAGGTTTCTTTAACTCATCGCTTAGCCAAGTAACAGCCTTTACTTTTAAATCGTCTGTCCAAATACACTGACTAACAATCCATGGAGTTTTAATTCTAGTAAGATCTGATGCGGCTTCTGCATCTAGAATCATTGTAACATTGTCGTGGTTTTGAAGAAATGTAGCAGGTATAGTTGCAGTAACTTGCCCCTCTATAGTTTCTTTTACGACAGCAGATTTTTTATGCCCCCATGCTAGCATAATAATTCTTTTAGCTTTCATAATGGTGCTAACTCCCATTGTGATTGCTTTTTTAGGAACATACTCAATTCCGTTAAAATCGGATGCTGCATCCCTACGCGTAACATGGTCGAGGGTAATAATTCTTGTTCCTGAATTTTTATGAGAACCGGGTTCGTTAAAACCAATATGTCCTGTACGTCCAATTCCTAATAATTGAAAATCCAGGCCTCCTAATTGTTTAATTTTTAAATCGTAATCAATACAATATTGATCCAATTCTTCCTGAGAGATTTCTCCAGAAGGAATGTTAATGTTTTCAGGATTAATATCTACATGATCAAATAAATGTTGATGCATAAAGTAGTAATAACTCTGACGATTTTCAGGTTCCATTGGGTAATATTCATCTAAATTAAATGTTATTACATTATGAAAACTGAGCTCTCCTTTTTTATGAAGATTAACTAACTCTTCATATACTTTAATAGGAGAAGATCCTGTAGCAAGACCAAGAACGCAAGGTTTTCCTTCCTGCTGTTTTTCTTTGATAAGTTCTGCAATTTCATGAGCCACCAAAACAGACGCATAGTTAGAGTCTTCAAAGATTTCGTTATGAATCTTTTCAAATTTGGTATCTTCAAACTTACCAACCTGTTTGTATTTAATTTCTTGTATCATTTTATAATAGCCTTTTTTTGTTTTTCTTTCTCGTTCTATTTAGTAAAAGGTGGCTGTCTAAAAAGTATCCAAACTCTAAGTGTTATCCTCAGTTTTTCGAAGGATATTTTTTGATTATCAGTTGTTTAAAACTTCAATAAGCTCAGTTTGACAACTATAAATTACTTTTTAGATAGCCACTTTTATGTATTCTTGGCTTTTAAATATAATCCTTAAAGATTGTTAGATCCTGTGTCCCACCATAAACGTGTTCCACCATTATCAGGCCCTTTTAATAAGGCTGTTGCAGCTTCAACATTGGCTGCATTTGTGTTCTTTTCTGTATCCACAAAGTTGATTCTACGTACCTGAATGTCTGTGTCTATTGTTCCTCCACTATTGTTAACAACTACAGGAAATATTTTTGGAAACCCAGTACGACGAAATTCGCTCCAAGCTTCTTGTCCGTCAGGAAACATAGCAATCCATTTTTGCGTAATAATTTGTTCTAGTTGTTCTTCTTTTGGAGCAGTAGCATCGTATGCAATTTTCACATCAGAAGCATAGGCAATACTATTACTAGCATTAACAGCGTCTACGTAGTCTGAAGGTGTACTTGTTGCATCCATAATATAATCTTCAACACCGCCAGCACCATGTTGTGCAAAAGAAGCTCTAATTCCACTTTCATAATTTGCCTGAGCATCTCCAGCACCTGTCCAACCTCTTAGAGCAGCTTCTGCTTTTAGGAAGTAAACTTCTGCACTAGTCATCCAATCTTTAGAAGTTAAACCTCCTAAATAAGATCCTAATTTAGAATGATCTCCGTAATCGGATTTTGCTTCTATAGCAATTCCTAAACGAATCCCTTTATATTCTCCTTCTACACCATTCCCTAAAGCAGGTTGGAAGAATGTTTCTAAACGTGCATCATTAAAACCTTTTAAAATAGATTCCATTTCTGCAGACATGCGGATATCTCCCCATCCTTCACTAATAGTTGCTAATGGATGAATAAATCCTTGCATATCAATTGCCATATTTTCAGATTCTAAAAGTCCTGCATCACTAGAAAGCGATTTTTCGCCTTCTGTTTTTGCTAAAGCAGGATCCACATTAGAAACTCTAATTGCTAAGCGTAAACGTAAGGAATTAGCATAGGTTCTCCATTTTGCAATATCTCCTCCAAATTCTGACAAATCAAAAGGGGTAAATTGTGGTTGCCCTTCAAAAGCTTTTAATTGGTCAATGGCAGTTCCAAGATCTGCGAAAAAAGCATTGTAAGCTTCTTCTTGAGAATCGTATGCTCCTGTAGTCTCATAATCGTTGTATTTTGAATAACGAAGAGGTCCAAAAACATCAGAGATTCTATGCATTGCTGTTACTTTTATGATATCCGAGATATAAGAGAACATTTTAGAGCTTTCATCTCCAGCCAATTCTACTTGCTCGTCAATCCCTCTAGCATAAGGCATTACCCCATTTCCGTCGTTAGCATCATAAGCATCTGTCCAAATAAACTGATTCCATCCGCTATTAAGACTATAAGTTTGATTACTGATATTTCCTGCAAATGGAGTAGGAGTAGTCATATATCCAGAGAACAAATCAGCATTTAAATTATGTTGTAACTGATAATTCCAAGCTGGTTCTACACGAATAACATTGGCAAACATTGGAGGAAATTTAGCTCCAATATTATTAAAGCGTTGTTGTAGACTTTCATCTGAAATTCCGTGTGGATTAGTATTAATATCTTTAAAATCTTCTGTGCAATTGGTCATGCCTAAAGCGAGGACAGAAGCGAGTGTATATGTTATTAGTTTTTTCATTTTTCTTAGAAATTTACGTTAATGTTTAACCCAATACTTCTTGTAGAAGGTAGGTTGTAGATATCTACTCCTTGTAATCCTAAACCAGTACTTGCTGCAATGTTTGGATCAAATGGAGCATCTTTATAGAAAAAGAAAAGGTTATTTGCAATAATGGAGAAGTTTACTCTTTGAATAAAGCCATCGTTAAATGCTAATCTATATCCAACAGAAAATTCTCTTAAACTTACATTTGTAGCATCGTAAACATATTCTCCTAACATACCAGCTCTACCACCAACAGCAGTGTAATAATCTTGAGCAGTAATTTGAGAAGAAGTACCATTTTCATCAACTACATTTACCATTCCTCCATTATTATTTCTAGCATCTGCCGTAGCTTGAGAAACACCGTAATAATCGTTAATAGCTTCGGTTACACTCACTACATCTCCACCAAATTTACCATCAATTAAAAAGTTGATAGTAAAATCTCCAACATCAAAAGAGTTATTCCACCCTAATGTAAAGTCTGGTTGCGCATATGCTACTGTTTCAAAATCGGTAGAGAGTAAAGTTCCAGAATCACTAATAACAGGAGTCCCATTTTCATCTCTAATTAAGGAACGCGCTTTAATACTCCCAAAGTTTTCGCCTTCTATTAATGAATACTCATATCCATTAACTCCACGAGCAGTAATAATTGCTTCCCCATCTTGTAAAGAAGGATGAACAGAAATTACTTCGTTATCATTTTTAGCAAAGTTTAAAGCTGTATTCCAAGTAAATTTATCATTAGCAAATGGCTTTCCATTTACTACAACTTCAAAACCTTTATTAGATATTTCACCAGCATTTACAATATTTTGAGAATATCCATAAGGGTTTGGAGCCGCTTGAATATAGAATATCTGATCTGATGTTTTTGTGTCATAATAAGTAAAATCAAGACCTAAACGACCTTGGAAAAAGCGCCATTCTGTACCAATTTCAAAAGATTTTTGTCTTTCTGGTTTTAATGTTTCTCCTTCTATTGGAGCAAACACAGGAGAACCTACATTTGGACCTGTAGCTGAAATTTGATTTAATGGAACTGTAGCATATACAGGGATGTCTTTTCCTACTTCTGCATAAGAAGCTCTTACCTTAGCAAAAGAAATTGCTTCTGGCATTGTAAACATTTCTGATAAAACTCCAGTTAAACCTACAGATGGATAAAAGAAAGCATAGCTATCTGTATTTGCAAGGGTAGAAGACCAGTCGTTTCTTCCTGTAACATCTAAATAAAGCATCCCTTTATAATCAAAGTTAACCGACCCAAAAACAGACTGCACTTCTCTATTTCCAACAGATTGTCTCATGTTATTAGTAGTAGCAACATTTGCTAGGGTAAAAATATTTGGGTAATTTAAACCTACGCCATCTCTCCCTGAATCAATAAATAATTGATCCCCAATTTTATACTTTGTTAAACTAGTTCCTAACAAAGCAGTAATTCCGAAATCTTCAGTAACTTTTTTGTTGTAATTGGCAATTAAATCAATGTATTGTTGCGTATTTTCGGTTTTCTCATAAATGTAACGTCCGTTTGTACCTGAGTTATTGGTATCTGTACCAGCATACATTCTTTTATCAAAAGTGAAGAAAGATTTGTCATAACTTCCTCTAGATTGTAAAGAAAAATCGTCTGTAATTTGATACTTAACAGCTACATTAGCTAACACACGTTGTGCAATATCTTTGCTTTGGTTACGATTGATTAACCAATATGGATTTTGCTGAATAGTTTCGTCAAAAGACGAAGCATATTGATCCATCATATTAGTATCTGAGTTAAAATACTCGTACTTATTTTTGTACATATCTCTACTAATCCCAACTGGATTTAAATAAACTCCAGTAAGCGGATTTGAGTATAAACCGTTTGTAGGTCTATTCCAAATACGTTGATCTGATAAGTTGATACTTGCAGAAACATCAATTTTTTCATCTAAAAACTTAGCGGTCTCTCTTAACGTAAGATTATTTCTATTTAAACGATTTTCTGGAATTACTCCTTCTCCCATAGTATTAGCGTATGAGAAATAGGTTTGCGCTTTTTGATTTCCAGCTGTTAAAGACATAGAATTTATAGAAGTATATCCTGTATTGAAGAAATCTCTAGCATCATTATCTAATCCGTTAACTTTTGCTCCCCATGATTTTGGATCTGCAACTCTACCATTTTCTGCAATTGGTTGCCCTACAGAATTAGATTGATATTCCGACTGTAATTCTGGTAAAGACATTACATTGTCTACCGTAAAACTTGAGTTAAAGTTTACAGCCAAAGCACCATCTTTTCCCTTTTTGGTAGTAATTAAAATAACTCCATTTGCACCTTGACTCCCATATAAAGCAGATGCAGAAGCTCCTTTTAAAACTGTCATACTTGCAATATCGTCAGGGTTAATCATAGACATAGCGTCTCCACCATCTCTATTTCCTGTTTGCCCACCAAAAATGTCTGTTCCAGGTTCAGCACCATTAGAACCATTTCCACTATTTAGCATTGGCACCCCGTCTATAACATATAAAGGGTCGTTGTTGGAGGTAGAAGAATTTCCTCTCAATACAACTTTTGCAGCACCTCCTAAACCAGAAGAACTTCTAGTTATTGTAACCCCAGCAGATTTTCCTGATAAACTATTTATCGGGTTTGTTTGCTTTACTTTAGTAAGCTCATCTCCACTTACTTCTTGTGCAGCATAGGTTAGTGCTTTTTCTTCTTTCTCAATACCAAGTGCTGTAACAATTACAGCATCTAATTGCTGGCTGTCTTCTTCTAGTGCTACATTAATAGTTGTGTTTGCACCAACAGTTACTTCTTTAGCTTTCATACCCACATATGAAAACTTTAATACATCGCCAGGATTGGCGTCGATAGTATAGTTACCATCAAAATCTGTTTGTGTTCCTTGTGCCGTTCCAACAATCATAATGTTTACTCCTGGAAGCGGAACATCGTCGAAACTACTCTTTACCACCCCGGAGATTTGAACTTCTTGTCCAAACACCCCGTACATACATATAAATGATAAGAGGATTACTAGTAAGTTTTTTTGTTTCATATTATCAATTTGTTAATTAATGGTTAAAAATTACTTCATTGATACTTTTCCAAAAATCTTTTTATACAAACAACATCATTTTACCAATAAACAACACCTAGCTTTCGATAACAGATTTTTATAATTCACCATTTTTAAAAATCTTTTGGTTATTCTTGTAATTAATTATATTTTTTCACAGATTTTTAATCAAAATGCCTAAAACGATGAATATTATTTAATATGTCTGTAAATGAAATGCTTGTAAAGAAAACGATTGCGCTGAAGTATCATTTTTACTTTTGGGGAATCTACTTTATGATAAACTTTATAAGATGGGGAAGCTATTTTAACGATTATTCCTATTCATTTTCTTCAAATTTGGTGGAATTTCCACTCCATATTGTAATTGTATACTTTAATGTTTATTACCTAATTCCAAAATTGATATTCAAAAAAAAGTATGTACTCTATGTTATTTCTTTAATTTTACTCTTGGCAATACATTATATTATTAGAAGCGGACTTAATTATTGGCTTGTAACTGAAAATTTATGGCCAGAAGCACAAGGAACTCAAGAAGCTTTTGGCTTTAATCATATTCTAGCAGTATCTATTGGAGAGTTATATGTAATCGGGATTACTGCAGCCATAAAATTTACGGTTGATTTTATAGATGAAAGAAATCAAAATCAGCAATTAAGAGAACTTCAGTATAAAACAGAGCTTAAATATTTAAAAGCTCAAATGCAGCCGCATTTTTTCTTTAATACATTGAATAATTTATATGCGCTTACTCTAAAAAAGTCCTCGCAAGCTTCAGATGTTGTCTTAAGATTATCAGATATTATGAAGTACATTATTTATGATGCCAGTAAGAAACGCTTACCTCTTATTCAAGAAATAAATTACATAGATAATTATATAGAGCTAGAGAAATTACGTTACGAAGATAGTATAGAATCTGAGATTAATATTGATGGTACAATTGATGGAATTCAAGTCCCTTCCTTATTATTTCTCCCTTTTATTGAAAATTCTTTTAAGCATGGAGTTCAAAATAATAAAAAATTAAAATTGACAGTTTTTTTTGAAAAAGCAGGTCAATATTTAATTTTTAAAGTGCTTAATAATTTTGATATAGAAAAAAGTGAATCTGAAACTCAAGGAGGAATAGGACTTAAAAATATGCAGAGAAGATTAGAAATACTTTATAAAGATAATTTTGATTTGAAGACTGAAGTAAATAGTGATATGTTTGTAGTAACTCTAAAAATCCCCATCCTATGACTATAAAATGTTTGATAATAGACGATGAGCCATTAGCTATTGAAATCATTAAGTCATACTTAATTGAGTTTAAAAATCTAGAGGTAGTGGGGGTGTTTAATAATCCAATTGAAGCCTTACAAGTTCTTGATAAAGAAGAAATAGATGTTATATTTCTAGATATCAATATGCCAAAAATGAATGGCTTAGAATTCCTTCGGAATTTAAATAAGCATCCATTAGTAATTATAACAACTGCTTACAGAGAATATGCTATTGAGAGTTATGAATTGGAGGTGTTGGATTATCTGGTGAAGCCTATTCCATTTAATCGGTTTTTAAAATCTATAAATAAACTCACAGCGCGTTTAATGACTCTTAATGGTATTAAACAAGCAGTTGACTTTGATCAAGATCCACATATTTTTCTAAAAGTAGAAAAGAAGCTTATAAAGATTTTCCTACATGATATTCTATTTATAGAGAGCTTAAAAGATTACATAAAACTCCACAGTCGGGAGGGAACTTATATCTCTCATAAATCTCTTTCTAGTATTAGTGAAGAGCTTCCTTCTGAAAACTTTGTAAGAGTCCATAAGTCCTATACCATAGCTATAGATAAAGTAAAATCAATTGAAGGGAATTTAATAGAAATTGAGAATAAAAAAATTCCGATTGGAAGAAATTATGCAAAGTATACTAAAGATAAAATTTTAAGAGATAAAGGAAATTTCTTAAACGAATAATCAATTATATATTAACTAAGTCAAATTTAAATTATGACAACTACCTCTACAAAAGCGAATTCGCTAGTTCCAATAATGATTATAGCCGGGCTATTTTTCATTTTTGGTTTTGTTACTTGGATAAATGGAGCCTTGATTCCGTTTATGAAAACTATAAATGAATTAACAGATGCACAATCGTATTTAGTTGCTTCTGCATCTTATATTTCATTTGTGGTTATGGCACTACCGTCTTCTTATATTATAGGAAAAGTAGGTTACAAAAAAGGAATGTCACTCGGACTAGCAATTATGGCAATTGGAGCATTAGTTTTTATTCCAGCAGCTGAAGCAAGAACGTATTGGGTTTTTCTTACAGGAATTTTTATCCAAGGAGTAGGAATGACTATTTTACAAACAGCTTCGAATCCTTATATTACTATTTTAGGGCCAATGGAAAGTGCCGCAAAACGAATTGCAATTATGGGAATTGCCAATAAAACAGCAGGGGCATTGGGCTCGTTAATATTTGGAGCAATTTTACTTTCTGGAATTGATGAAATTAAAGACCAATTAACTAAAGTGTCTTTAGATGAAAAAACTACTTTATTAAATGAAATGGCCGACAGCGTAGTGATGCCATATGTTGTAATGGCAATTGTACTTTTTATACTAGCAATTTTTATAACTAAAGCTCCATTACCAAATGTAGAAGCTGAGGAAATAGAAGAGGAGGTTAAAGATGGTGTAGTTACCAAGAAAACAAGTATTTTTCAGTTTCCGCATTTGTGGTTGGGAGTATTAGCTTTGTTTGTATATGTTGGGGTTGAGGTAATTGCTGGAGATACTATTATTTCTTATGGATTGTCTTTAGGAATGCCTGGAGAAGAAGCAAAATCGTTTACATTAATGACGCTTATGGCTATGGTTGGAACCTATGCTCTAGGAGTGTTTTTAATTCCAAAATTTATATCACAAACAACAGCCTTAAAAGCAAGTGCTATATTAGGAATACTTTTTGGAATTGGAATTATTTCTACCACTGGGTTTACCTCTGTTTTGTTTGTTGCAGCGTTAGGAATAGCAAATGCATTGGTTTGGCCTGCCATTTGGCCGTTGGCACTTAATGGTCTTGGTAAGTTTACCAAAACAGGAGGAGCATTACTGGTTATGGCCATTTCTGGAGGAGCTACAATCCCTCTTTTGTATGGATATTTTGTAGATGCTAAAAAAGCAGACCTTGTGGCTGAAGGGGTAGAAGTAGGAGTAGCGGCAGGACAAGCAGCTACCACTGGTTATTGGATCTTATTTCCGTGTTATGCTATTATTCTTTATTATGCATTTTACGGACATAAAGTAGGTTTAAAAAAATAACAATTTTGATGTATTCAACGCTCGATTATCGAGTTTTATAATAGAGAAGGTTCTCATTTCGAGAGCCTTTTTTATTTTTAATTATTGTTGTTTGATAAAAATTAACGGAATTTATTGGACTCCACTTATATCGAGGTTTAAATCCCTTATTGAGGGTTCTATTCCCGAGAGCCTGTCCTTAGTTTACCGAAGGGCGCTAGGTCGATGGATTAAATTATTCTCCTTTGAATACCTCGTAGGCTTGCTTCGAGGTAGTTGATTGAGGTTTTCAAAATAGACTCCTTGCTATTAATAAAAATAAATAAAAAGAGGATTTTAGAAATGTTGTTTCTTTAAGTTGTTTATTTTATGATAGTTAAGGCCTAGTCTTTGTTCTTTTTTTTATAGCAAAGCAGTCTTATATTTTTACTAGGGTATTAATGATTTTTAGTCTACAATGATATTATAAGGTTCAAGTAGTGAGAGCGCACCTTCATTAGAAAATTTAGCTTTTTCAATGATGTTTTGTTGTGGAGAGATAGAAAAATTAGTAGCTGTTCTTAAATCTGCTTTTTGAAGATTGGTATTCTGAAAAATAGCATTTTCTAAATTACACTTTTCAAAAGAAACGCTTGTAAGATTAGCTTCCGTAAAATCTACCTGTTCTAAGGTACATCTTATGAATTTCATTCCGCTTAATTTCAGTTTATAAAAAGAAGAAAAATTGAGTGTACAACCCTTAAAAAATAAGGACATTAAAAACGGATTACAACTTTCAAATTGAAGTCCTAATAATTTACACTCGTAAAATTCTACTTCTTTGAAGGAACAATTACCAATATCGGCCATACTAAAATCACAATCAGTAAATGTACATTCCGAGAAATTAATATTTTTTAGGTCACTTTCTTTAAAATTACATTTGGTAAAAGTGCAATTATCATAATCTCCTTTTAAAAGGGGACTTTTCTGGTAATTTTCTCCATTGTAATCTTGATCATCAAAATAATGATTGCTCATAAATAAAATATGCAGTTTTCTACATTACGATTGTACGACACCTAAAGTATATAGTTGCTCCATAGTTGGAGTTTCACTACCACCTGCTGGCTCCAAGGTTATACCAAAGGCTTGAGATTTATTAGGGTTTTGTAGCTCAAATACCTTGTTTTCATCGTTAACAAAATCAGCAAGTAGTCCAATGCTGGTAGGAGTCAAAGGATCTAAAGTTAAAGACCAAACTTGATAAACCTTCCCCTCTGGAGGTTCTGGTAATCCAAGCGCATCTATATAAACCACCTCTTGGTCTTTTTTCCAATACACTTTAGCATATGATTGAGGCGATACATTTTGACCTCCTAAGTTAATGGTAGTAATGTCTTGTGCTCTTATAAGTGTTACTAATTCTTCCGCTTTTTTAAGGTCTTGACTTGCTTCAGCAATTTTAGCTTCTAAAACTGCATTTTTAGCATCTGACGATTGTAATTGGTAATTTAAATTGTTGTTTTGGTTTGACAAATAGAATAGTCCACCAGCCAAAATAACAGCAGCTGCCCAACCAGTATAAGCTGCCCAGTTTATTCTTTTTTGTGGAAGAGAAACTACTTTGGTTTCTTTTTCATTAAGAACATTGGCTTTAATTTTATCATAAAGTTTTTGAGCATCTTTAGGAGCTACTGCTGCAGTTAGTTTAATAATTACAGTTTCAATATCTTCAACCTCTTCTTTTAGCTCAAGATGTTCTTTTATGGCTGTAGAGACTTCTTCATTTTCTTTTTCAGAAAGTACTCCAGCCACATAAAGCTCTAAAATCCCTGATTCTATGTATTCTTTTATATTCATTAGTTAAGTAGCATTTCTCTTAAGTTGGCAATACAATTTCTATTTCTTGTTTTAACAGTTCCGATAGGAATGTTAAGTTCTTCGGAAGCTTCTTTTTGAGTAAATCCTTTAAAGTACAATAACTCTATAATGGATTTACAAGTTTCTTTAAGCTTCTTTACATATTTGGAAATTCCTATTGCATCAACTTGTTCATTTAAATTATCATGTGCATTTAAAATATCTACGAAATTTTCAGAACTAAGGTTTTTCTTGTCTTTATTAAAGTCTTTAGACCTTGTTTTGTCAATAGCTGCATTTCTTGCTATATTGAGCATCCAAGTAAAAATACGTCCTTTAGAAGGGCTATATGTTGCTGCTTTATCCCATATTTTTATAAAAACATCTTGTAGGATCTCTTCGGCTATTTCTTCATTTTTAACTATATTGTAAATAACGCCAAAAAGGCTTTTAGAATAGTTTTCGTATAACACATCGAAGGCTTTGGGGTCTTTTTCTTCAATACGTTTTATTAAAAGCTCTTGCTCCATATAAGGTGTAGATTAATTCTTTAAAGTAACAAATTTGTTTTTAATCTGACAAAAAAAAGGCCATCTATTAAGACAGCCTTTTCAATTTTATAATTTTTTACTTACAAAGCAATAGCGCCACAACTTACACGTTTTCCTGCGTCACCACTTGGTTGTGATGTAAAATCGTCTGTACCTTGATGTACAATTACACTTCTTCCTACAACATCTTTAAGGTCATCTCCGCAATCTATACACCATTCGTCTGTGGAAAAAGTAATGGTTCCGTTTCCATTTTCATCGGCAGTAAAATTACCTATATCACCTTTATGATATCCTTCTTTGCTGCCCCATTCTCCGTGCTTACTATGCGTTGGATTCCAATGCCCATTGGCAGATTTTGCATCAGGAGCACTACAATCTGCTTTTTCATGTAAATGGATAGCGTGAGGGCCAGGTTCTAGACCGTCAAAAACTGCTGTCATTGTTACTGTTCCATCTTTTGCTTCAAACACAATATTCCCACTTACATTTGAGTTACTTTTAGAATCCATAGAAACCTTAACTTTTTTGATTTCTTCTTTCTTATCTACTGTAACTTCTTTTTTGTCAGTAATTTCTTCTTTCTTACTTTCTTTGTTTTGTTTACAGCTAACTCCAATAATAAGTGAGCAAGCCATAAACATTATGGCTAATTTTTTCATGTTTTAATTATTTTCCTATTGTTAAATTTAATTCTACATCTGTCCATGTTTTATCTTCATGGAGTATTTTACACGCTTCATGAATAGCATTAAATGCTTTGTTTGCTGAAAAATCTTCAATCATATCAATAGATCCCGATAATAAAATCTCTTTTTCAGTAGCAGTATACTCAAAAGGAATATCTTTAGTTACATCATTCATTTGAATACTTATAACAGCTTTATTTCCTTCAAAACTTTTAAAAGTTCCTGTTATTTTAGGATTGGCTAGATTATCAAAGAAAAACTCTTTTAATTTAATATCTCTAGTCGGGTCTTTTGTGTCGATGCTTGCAGTTACAATTTCGAAATTAGCATTGGTTAACATCTCAGTTATATTTCCTGAAGATGTGTTAGTCAACGTTATATCTTTAAAAGTACCTTTTACACCTACCTTTTTAGGAGTTTTAAAAGCTGTAAATTCTAATGAATGTCTTAAAGAAGTTTCTTTTTCTTTGGCTTCTTTTGGCATTGTAGTTTCTTTTTCTACAACCGTATTTTCAGAATTCTTATTATTTTCAGATTTTTTACATCCAATAACAGTAATCATTAGAATTGCTGCTACGAGCAAACTTATTTTTTTCATGTTTGTTTTTTTTAGTTAAATCTAAATTAAGAAGATATAAGTCAACTCCAAAATATAACAGAGGAATTAACGTAGTTTTCACGTATTGAGAGACAGTATTTATTTATTATTTCTGTAAAGCTTTTGCAATAAAATCTGTTCTAAAGGCAACAGTTAAAGAAATTCTATCAAAACTAATATCACTAAAATGGTTTTTAAGGTATCCTAATTGAAATGCTAAATCTTTAGAGAATTTATAACGAATCCCGCCAAATAAACGATTTTGATTAAAGAGATCTGGCTCAAAATTGATCATAATTTCATCAGAAACTACTAAATGCCAGTTTTCTGTAATAGGGTAGCTTATTTCTAGATAATATCGAAATCTGTGTAGAAGTTCTGTGTACCCTAAACTATTTACCCAACGTTGTTCAAGTCTGTAACGGTGCAAAAAATTAAATTTCCCTAAATTATTTCTAAGGATAAATTGTTCATAAATTCTATTTTCTGCTGAAGTAATTTGGTTTTCATTTTTATCATAGGAAGAGGTGTCTATATATCCATATCCTGCGGAAACCATGGCTTTATTAGAAAAATGATAATTTATTGCGGTTCTTAAAAGTGTTTGATTAAAATTATGAGCAAATTCATAATATCTAAATTGAGCTTCCGTATGCCAACTAAATTTTTCGGAAATCATATTTGTACCGTTAAAAGCAAACCAACTTCCTAATTGGTCTCTTCCTCTTTCTTGTGAAGAAAGTGTATTTGTTGAAGTAATTAAAAGTAAGGTTATTATGATGGTTTTAAAGAATAAATTCATTTTTGAAAATTGCATTTTGTTGCTTGGTTTTAAGAGTTGATATTTCCTGTTGGCTATTTATATAATTTTTTATAATTCAACTTAAATTTACTTACTAAATAAGGTTTTTCTTATTTAGTAATGAGAAAGGCATTAATAATTTTGTGGGATTTAGTATATTATTTGGGCTTGTTTGGAAAATATTTTAGCTTCTATTTTTTTTGTCTTTTCAATATATTCCCCGTCTATTTGAAATGGAATAACTTCTTTTGTGGTTATTTCTACAGCATCGGTAGCAATCATCTCCACAAAATCTTCATCAAAAGGAATCTCATTAAAAATTGTTTGTAAAATTTTTCCTATTTGCAAAGATTTGAAAATTAGGACTTCAAACTTTCCATCGTCAAGCTTTCCTTTTGGGTTTATTACAGCACCGTTTCCATATTTTTGGGAATTAGCAATGGCTATCATCATTGCATGTCCTTCCTTTATAGTTCCATTTGCAACAATTTTAAAACGGAAAGTCTCCTTAAAATCTATAAGTGTAGGAATAGATTGTAAGGCATAACCTAGTTTACCACGGATGTTACTTTTGTCATAGTTTTTCACTAAGGAAGCATTAATTCCTATATCGCTTATATGAATGGCGGTTTCTCCATTAATCTTTAAAATATCCATAGGTTTAGCATTTTTGTTTAATGCTAAATCAATAGCATTATTTAAGTCGGTTGGAATCCCTAAATCAACAGCTAATCCATTAGCGCTTCCAGCAGGGATAATTCCGAGTGGGATATCAAACTTTTGTAGGGCTTCTACACATAACTTTATAGTTCCATCCCCGCCTGCTACAAGTACTCTTTGTGGAGAGTTTTCTTTTAAAATAGAAGTTATTTCTTGAATATCATGCTTTCCAGAAGTTTTATAAATAAGTAGGTTCTTGCCCTCATTTAAAACTTGCTTTTCAACTTTTTGGATAAGTATGTCCTTATCAATATCACCAGAAATAGGATTAACAATCAATAAAATGGCGGGAATATGAGTCATCTAAAAAAGTATTTTGACTAATTTAATCAAAATAAGTAAATTGTATCTTAAAGAAAACGTAAATAGATTTATGAAATTCGACCTCACTTTGTATAGGGGATATGCAAACGAAAAGCAAATAATTTTATTCGGACATGTATTTAAATCTATTGCTCCAGACTATTTGTTAAACGATAAAAAAGGATATAGGCATGCTAAAGGTGTGTTTGAAATGTTTACTATAAAAACACTGAACAATGCTTTGGTGAAAGTAAGTTTTCAAAATCAAGAAATAACAACACGTACGGTTAATGATGGGTATTTTAGAATTTGTATTCCTTGTGAAAATATAAAAGCTGGATGGCATAATTTTACTGCGGAAGCCTTTTATGAAGACTATAAAGTAACCGAAAAAAGTGAATTTCTAAAACCTTATCCCGGTAAAATAGGTGTAATATCTGATATTGATGATACTTTTTTGATTTCTCATACCAACAACTTATTTAAAAAGCTTTATGTTTTACTTACTAAAAATGTAAAAAAGCGTAAGATTTTTGAAGATGTAGTAGCACATTATTCACTTTTAAGTAGAGCAGGGAGGGAGGATAAAATGGAAACAAATACCTTTTTTTACGTATCGAGTAGTGAGTGGAATTTGTATAGCTTTATTCTCAATTTCACACAGCTTCATAAGTTACCAAAAGCGGTATTCAAATTAAAAAAAATTAAAAGCGGACTAACAGATTTTCTTTTTTCGGGGAGAGGGAGTCACAATCATAAGTTTAATAAAATAAAAGATATTTTAGAGTTTTACCCTGAAATGCGTTTTGTTTTAATGGGAGACGATTCGCAAAAAGATCCTTTTCTGTATGCTAAAATTGTAAAGTATTTTCCTGAAAATGTGGAGGCAATTTATATTAGACAAACAAAGTCAAAACAAAATAGCAAGACCGTAAAAATGCTTCAAGAAGTAGAAGCTTTTAAAATACCGACTTGCTATTTTGAGCATAGTTCTAAAGCTATAGAACATTCTAAAAAAATAGGACTACTCTAAATTATATTTCCTGATTTAAGATGTAAAAGTCTTCATCAACTTTAAACTCCTTAATTGGGGTGTCAGCATTTACCTCTTTCCAATCTTTATTAGGATAGATCCATTGTTCTTTTTGGTTAATAAATACTTGAATTGGCATGTCAAAATCCTCAACAATATCGGTATATCTAAATTTAAGAGTGTTGTTGTTTATGCTGTATTCTAATTTAGGAATCATTACGGTTCTTAAATATTGGTTGAAGAAAGCGGTAAGGTCAATTCCAGTTTCCTCAGACAAATAACCTTCTATTTGTTGCGTAGTTACTGTTTGATGGTAAAATTTTTCTCCCAAACCTCTAAGTATTGAACGCCACTTTTCATCGTCTTCTACCAGTTGACGAAGTGTATGAAGCATGTTTGCGCCTTTGTAATACATATCTCCAGAGCCTTCGTTATTAACATTGTATTTTCCAATAATTGGAATGTCATTTTGAATGGCTTTTCGAGTTCCAATTACATATGCAGCAGATGCTTCTTTTCCGTAGAAATAATCTAAAAACAGATTTTCAGAATAGGCGGTAAAACTCTCATGAATCCACATATCTGCAATATCTTTATAGGTAATATTATTTGCAAACCACTCGTGACCGCTTTCATGAATAATTATAAAATCAAATTTCAATCCCCAACCAGTTCCAGACAAATCACGACCTAAATACCCATCTTGATATTTATTTCCGTAGGTAACAGAGCTTTGATGCTCCATCCCTAAATAGGGTACTTCTACAAGCTTGAAACTGTCTTCATAAAAAGGATAAGGGCCAAACCAATGCTCAAAAGCTTCCATCATTTTTGGTGCTTGTTTAAACTGTTCTTTTGCTTTATCAAGGTTGTCCTTCAATACATAATAATCCATGTCGAGAGTTCCTTTTTCTCCTTCATATTTTTCACCAAAATGAACATAATCCCCAATGTTTACATTCACCCCATAATTATTAATTGGGTTGCTTACAAACCAATGAAAAGTCTTAGTTTTCTCATGTTCATCAACTCCAATTAGTCTTCCGTTGGAAACGTCCATTAAGTTTTTTGGCACGGTAACACTTATTTTCATACTGTCAACCTCGTCATACATATGGTCTTTGTTTGGCCACCAAACGCTAGCTCCCAAGCCTTGACAAGAAGTAGCTACAAAATCATTTCCGTTTTTATCTTTTTTCCATGAAAATCCACCATCCCAAGGAGCCCTAATAGCTTCTTTTGGATGTCCAGAATAATACACAACCACCTCATTGTAGTCGCCTTTATTTTGTTTTTCTTTTAGATGAATAAAATGAGCATTTCCTTCCGAAGTAAAGGTTAGTTCTTTATCATTTTGAGTAACTTTTTCAATCTTTAAAGGAGGTTGCAGGTCTACTTGTAGGGTTTGCGCTGAAGAAAGAACTTTATAACGGATTGTATTTTTTCCTGAAATGTATTTCTTTGAAGGTTCTACAGCAACATCCAAATGGTAGTAATTTAAATCCCACCATGCTCTTTCTGGGGTAATACTTCCTCTTAATGTATCTTGTCTTGTAAACTGTTCTTCGTTATGAAACAATCCTGTTTTTTGTGCTTTAGTAGTAGCTACAACGCATAATAATGCTATTAAAAATATTCTTTTCATTATAAATAGATGAGATGAAAGGCAAAGCTAATCAATTTCTAGATTTTATATTTTGTTTACAGAGGTTAATAATTTCTTTAATTCTCTTCTCTCTAGTTTGCTCTCTTTTAGCTTGGTTAAGCCAATAGAGATAGCTTTTTTGATAACTTTTGCTAAATGTAAGGTAATTTTTAAATGCGATTTCATTTGCATCAAAAGCTATTTGAAGGTCTGTTGGGATAATTAAATTTTCAACATCGTCTAGGGCTGTCCAGGAACCATTTTGTTTAGCAACTTCAATTTTTTCATACCCACTTGGATGTATTAATTTTAGTTCCTCTAGCTCTTTTAAATGATTTTTATTGACTTTACTCCAAACACTTTTTGGTTTTCGAGGTGTAAAATATTGGATTCTCTTTTCATCATTTATTTTTTTAACGGTGGCATCAATCCAACCGTAACAAAGAGCTACTCTAACTGCTTCTTCCCATCTCATGCTTTGCTTCGGACTGCTAACGGTATAGAGAACAAGGTAAATGCCTTCATAATTTTGATGGTTATTATGTAGCCATTCTCTCCATTCTTTATCGGTTGGAAAATAGAATTCTGGAATTTTCATTTATTTTGTTATCCAATTTACTAAATCTTTTCTGTTTACTATCGACCAAGAATGTGGGTGTCTCTCACCATTTGCCCGATAACCTCGATTTTTCGTACTTATCAATTCGATATTTTTATTTCCGAATTCGGTCTTTAATTTATCTGATAATTTTTGAATATAAAAAGCATTTAAATCCTCATATTCATTTTTTGCATATTCTTTCCACCATTTTAAATCAGGTTCTGTATAAAATCTAATTTTTAATCCTTTCAATCCTTTAAGATTGTCAATATTTTCCGTTTTTAATGTATAAGGTGAATTCTGTTCGTAAGATTTAATGCTATCAGACGGATTTCCAAATTTTTTATCAAACATATTTTTAATCCAAGTTGATTCTTGGATTGATGATTCTGAAAAATTAAGTTTTAAATTCTTTTCGGCAGTTCGATAAAGTCCAAGGAGGTCAATAGGTGAATCTACTATAAAAACACCTTTCGGTTGAATTTGACTTTTATTCTTTTCAAGATAATCACAGATTAATAAACTTACGTTTCCTCCACTCGAAAATCCACCAACAAATATATTTTCCTTAGATAAATTTTGTTCTCGGATTATATCTGTTAATTGTTTGGCTAATTCTTGTTTTTCTTTTTGGTTTAAATATAAACGCTGATTTAAATTCATTGCTAAAACTGAAAAGTTGTTTTTTATACTCATCTCCGCAATTTTAAATTCAGATAAGGTGTTTTCTGCATCGCAAGGAAAGCAAGGAAATAAAATCAATAGTCCCTTTTGATTTTTAGTTTTTATAAGTTCATATTCGGAAGTCTTTATAATTTCAAATTTAGACTTTTCAGTTAGATTATTTTTCTCGGATTTTCCTTTACAGGAAATTGCAATTAAAACTATAATTATTATATATTTTTGCATTTCTTAAATTGTGATTAACCCTTACATAAAAATACTTTTTAGCCTTTTAATACTAGGTGAGCATTTTACTTTAAAAGCTCTAAAAGTCGTTTCCAAGCCTGGTTATGTGCTTTCTTATTACCTTCCTCGGCATTTTCTTCTGCACCACTTCTCATAAAGGCATGTCCAGCATCTTCATAAATAATGGGTTCATACACCTTGTTGTATTGTTTCATAGCTTCTTTGGTAGTTAGAATAGTAGCATTTACTCTATTGTCATTTCCGCCATAAAAACCATAAACAGGAGCTTTAATATTTTCTAGAACTGTTTTGTTGTCTGGAGCTGTTCCGTAAAAAACAAAAGCTTTTTCTATGTTTGGATTATTGGTGGCATATCTAAATGTTTGAGAACCTCCCCAGCAGAAACCAACTACAGAAATATTTCCAGTCCCCGCAGGATCTTTCTTTAAATATTCGTAAGTGGTTTGTAAGTCTTTAGTAACTTGGTCTGGATTGAGGGCGTATATAGCTTCTCGGGCTTTGTCGGTGTTTTCAAAATCTGTTGTTTTTTCAATGCCTTCAACAGTATTCGAAATTAAATCTGGAGCAATTACCAAATATCCTTCAGCAGCAAGCTTATCAGCAAAAGAACGTGCCCAATCATTCAAACCACGGTTTTCATGGATTACAATAACAGCATCGGTAGCAACATTGCTTTCCGGATATACTACAAAGGCTTTAAAAGTTCCATTCTCTCTTTTAAGGTCGACCCACTCGTGGTGTCTTTGAGATTCGGATAATTCGTTACTTATTTCAGATACGGCGTTAGCAACTACGTCTTTCTCTTTATTGGGTTCTGTTTTACACGCTGTTAATATTAAAACAGCAAATAAGGATGTCAAAATGGTTTTCATAATTGGTGCTTTTTTGATTAATATCTATGTTTAAATCCCTCATTGGGGGTTTTATTCCCCAAAGCCTGTCCAGAGTTTACCGAAGGGCTCTAAGTCAAAATGGACTAAATTATTATCTTTTGAATACCTCGTATGCTTGCCTTTAGGTAATTTATTATATTGAAAATCAAATAAATAGCTTGAGTGTAGCTTCTTCCAAAAGTTAGTTTTTAATAATTTCATTTGGAAAAACTACCACACTTTCATTTCCATTTTCTCCTACAGCAGCTACTCCAAAAAAGAAATTATCAATAACAACGCCTTCTAATGTAAAAGAAGTTGTATTTTCTACATAACGTGAATGATCCCATGTAGGAGAAGTTGTATCTCTCCAATATATTTTATAACCTTTAGCGCCATCTATTTTATTCCATTCTAATTTGGCTGAGGCTTCTACAATACCACCAATAGCAACTTTTTTGGGTGCTGGTGGAGCCCAAGCAATGGACGCTAAATTAATAGCATTCACTGCAGTTAGTTTTGCTGCATATTCAAAATTAACGTGTTTGAGAACATCTCCGTATTCAATGCCATTTTCGGTTCTAATATCTTGGTGTTGTTGTGTGTAATTTTCATGAGCTTCCATAATTCGGATTCCAGCAAATCCAGCATCGTTAAATGGACGATGGTGCCCTCCGCGACCAAAACGGTCAAGACGATAAATTAACATAGGATTCATTTCTGGCATATATGTTTTTACATTTGCGTGTACATATCTTGCCAGTTGTCTTGAGATTCCATCAACTTCACCCCCATAAAACCTACGAAGGGTTCTTTGTTGTTCTGTTTCTGTTGGAGGAGTAGGTTCAGAAAAAATTCTAAAATCGGTATTGCTAATAATTCCATCAACGCCTTTTATGTTTCCAATCATATCGTTATTAAAAATCCCGATAATTTCCCATCCTTTTTCTTTAGCATATGCAGCCAAGCCTTTTCCTCCAAATAGTCCTTGCTCTTCTCCAGAAAGTCCAACATAGATTATACTATTTTCAAACTTGTATTTGGAGAGAACTCTAGAGGCTTCAATAGTACCTGCCATTCCGCTAGCATTATCATTTGCTCCTGGAGAATCTGACTCGAAATTATTAGCGTCAGAAACACGAGAATCAATATCGCCACTCATAATAATATAGCGATTAGGATATTTGGTTCCTTTTTGAATAGCGACTACATTATTTACCCAAACGTCTTTAGTAATTCTATTATTTTCGCCTTTTTTAACTAAATTTTTCTGATAGAAAACTTCTAAACAATTATCACAATCAGAAGAAATAGTTTCAAATTCACTTTTTATCCATCGTCTTGCAGCTCCAATTCCGCGAGTTTTAGAAACGGTATCGCTTAAGGTGTGTCGTGTTCCAAAACCGACTAATTTTGTTACATCGGTTTTAATTCTTTCCGCAGAAACATTATTTATAATATCATAAATTCTAGAATCTGTTTGCGCAGCTAAAATACTGCAAGTGGTGAGGGTAAGAAGGAATAAAAATTTTTTCATAGAAAGTTTTTAACTAATTAAGAATGAGACTTAAAAATATTTGAACACTTTTATAAGGTGTATTCATTTAATAAAATGACTTTCTAAAGATAAAAAAATGTATGGTTTCTTGGAGGATATTAAAATTAAATAAAATTTTGCGGCATTTGTACGAGTTAATCATTAATGGAATTCCCGATAATTTCGATAAAAGTACCGTCGTAATCTTTAATCAAGAGAAATGTTTTTCCATTACTTAATGTAATAGGAGTGTTTCCTAAGAGTTCCACATTGTTTTTATATATTCTCTTTAAAAAAGGGTCGACAGAATCTACATTAAGTGTTATATACTGAACTCCTAAATCTTGTTGGATATAGTTAGGTTGCCAATCTTTATGCTTTCCAAAACTCATCAATTTAAACGCTGTAGTATAATCATTGTTTTCTAATTGTAGTACCGTAACTTCTGTGCTTAATCCATTTGTTAAGCCTGATTCTTTTCCAAACTTTTTGTCAATAGAGAACTTCCACATTTCTGTCATTCCTAAAATATCTTTGTAAAATGTAAGCGATTTCTCTAAATTATTTACAACCACTCCAATGTCAATAATTCCCATTTTAGTTTTTCTAGGAGAATTAGCCGATTTTTTTACAGCTACTATTGCGATTGATTTTCCATTTGGACTAATAGCTAATCTTGATATTTTATGAAGGTTATAATTTTTTAAAGAGGCAATTGGAGTCCAACCTTTTTTATCTGACGGATCAAACAAATATAAAATATCATCTTTTCCCATTAATATATTCCCGTCTGGAGTCCATGTGTAATCTTCAGAACCTTCTAATATACTTGTAATAAGTTTTACTTGCCCGGTGCTAAGATCAAAGGTTTTGATGCTATTGGGAATACTCTTTTTGTCAACAAAACTAATGAGGTTTGTATTAGGTATTTTTTGGATACATCTACCTATATTTTTAGTTAATGTAAAAGTTGTTTTGTTATTTAATTCATGGACTTCCAGCTTGGAACTATCTGCTATTTTACCAATGGTATAGGTTACAATAGTATTTTTGTCAAACCAAGTGTAATAGCCAATTTTTAGGTTTTTTATAAGCTCAGTAGCATTTCCATTTTTTATATCATAACTATATAATAACTGTTTGCCATCTGTATCTAACCGTATGGCGGTAAACATATTAGGGAGATAACCCATTTGAGGAGAAAATTCGCTTCCAGGAGTATTAGTTATCCATTCTTGGGTTTCTTTTTGTAAATCTACATGCTTTATATCTGTTTGTTTATTTCTTGTTGAAGAATATAATATGTTGTTATTATTTACAAAATAAGGTTGGTTGTTGTACTCAGTTGGATTATTTGAGAGGTTTATAGGATTTGTTAATCGATAGGATTTATCCATATCAAACAAAAAAACTTCAGTTGGGTTTTGAGCCCCTAAATGAAGTGTGAACATAAAAAGGGAAATGTAAATTGCTTTCATAATTACAATAAGTAAGCCAATCAGAATAAACAAAAATGATTTATTTGATTGGCTAGTATTAGTTTAGAGTACTAATTTTACGAAAGAATTTTATAAATAGATATAAAAATCTATCATGCACATTAAAAAATCGATAAAAGTGAAACTTTTATGCAAAAATGATATTTGGCATGACTATTTTATTGTGAATCAGCTATTTTGGAAATTAGAGTTCGTACTTCTTTTGTGTCTTTTACGTAATATTTAGCCTTTGTTTTTTTGAAACCTACTTTTACGGTATAAGAACCTTCTGGTACTTCTTCAAACATATATTCATCTGTCCAATCATCTCCAATTGTAAAAATAAAGTCATAATCTTTAGTAGATAATAATCTAGAAGCAGCACGTCCTTTATTAACACTACTACTTTTAATTTCAATTACTTTATTGCCCTTTAGAACGGTAAGGTCGTTGTTAGAAATAAGGCTGGTTAAGACTGTATTGAGCTCGATAGTTCTTATTTGTGCTAATTCTGGATCTGCTTTACGGTAATGCCATGCAAGGGAATATTTTTTTTCTTCAATAAATGTTCCAGGCGTTCTATCCACAAAAGTCTCAAGAATAGGTCTGATGTTTTCCATCCAATCGTTTTTTAAACGCTCAAGTGCTTCCCATTCTTTGGTACGTTTTCTTAGCCATACTCCATGGTCGGTAATAAGTGAGTAGTCTTTATTTCCAAACCATTTTTCAAAAGTTTCTTTATCTCTTCCACTTATAATTACCATATCGGTATTTGGCATTTCGTTTAGCCTATCTAGTAATTTAATAAGCGCTGCATCTGGACTCGCATTTTGCGGATTGTCTTGAAATCCAGCTAGCGTTCCATCATAATCTAATAAAATTAGTTTGCTTTTAGCCTTTTTGTAATCGCTAAGCATGCGTTCAACAAGTTTATCATTTAGTTTTTCAGAAACTATAACTTGCCCTAAATTTTTAGTGGCGTCTAGAGATTTCATAAATTCATGAGCCCATTTTTCAACACTATAACGCTCTAATCTTTTTTGCAAGATGGTATTTCGAGATATTTGTTCCTCAATTGGCATTTCAAGCGCTTGTTTTATAGCATCTGCAATTTGCTCAAAATTATTAGGATTAATCATCAAGGCTTCATTCATTTCTTTGGAAGCACCAGCCATCTCACTTAAAATTAAAACCCCATCTTTTTTGGTTCTGGTGGCTACGTATTCTTTAGCTACCAAATTCATTCCATCTCTAACAGGAGTAATTAAGGCTACATCTGAAGAGGTGTATAAATCTATCAAATTATCAAAAGGCATAGAGCGATAGAAATACCAAACTGGAGTCCAACTTACGGTTGCAAACTGCCCATTTATTCTCCCCACCAATTCATCGGTTTCCTTTTTTAATAATTGATATTGTGGCACATTAGATCTTGAAGGTACAGAGAGCATTATAAGCCGAACTTTTTCTTTGAATTCTGGATATTTATTCAGGAAATACTCAAATGCCCGAATTCTATTTGGGATTCCTTTGGTATAGTCTAATCTATCTATGGAAAGTATTAATTTAGTGTCTTCAGAAGCTTGTATATGGTCGTCTAAACGTTGCTGTAGTTCAGATTTATCGTTAGTGTTTAATTCGGTGTGGTTGATAGCAGCTTCATGGAATTTTTTATAATCAATTCCCATTGGGAAAGAGTCTACTTTTACAATTCTATCATGATAAATAATTTCATTGAATTTTACATCAAGTCTTAAAATTCTTTTTATCGAACTTAAAAAATGTCTTTCATAATCATACGTATGGAATCCAATTAAATCCGATCCCAGCATTCCAGTTAACAATTCTTCACGCCAAGGGAAAGTCCTAAAAATTTCATAAGAAGGAAATGGAATATGTAAAAAGAAACCAATAGAAACATCAGGTCTTTTGTCTTTTATAAGTTGGGGGAGTAATAATAGTTGGTAATCGTGCACCCAAACCTTATCTCCATCCTCTAAATTTTCAATAACAACATCTGCAAATTTCTGATTTACCCTTTTGTAAGACTCCCAAAAGTCTTTTTCAAACTCGGTATATTCCATAAAATAATGAAAAAGAGGCCAAAGAGTTCTGTTGCTAAACCCAAAATAATAGTTGTCAATATCATTTTGAGATAAATTAACCGATGCACAATTTTCTTTAACTACTGCTTTATCAACTTTTTTCTCAAGAGATTCGTTTAATTCTTCCTCAGTAAGTCCAGACCATCCAATCCATAAACCACCATCATCCTTATGCACAGATTTCATTCCAGTGGCAAGCCCACCAACACTAGGGGTTATTTCAAGTTCATCATTATTTAATTTTATTTGAAGTGGTAGTCGGTTGGAAACAATAATTGTTTTGCTCATAATTTTGGTTGCTGTTTTTTCTTTTTTTTTAAGTTGATTGTTTTTTAATATCCTTTTTATGAAAATAATATAAAATAAGCCCTTGAATTATGATAATCAAAATGACATAATTTATTTACTTTCATTTATGATTAGAATATTGGTTAACAAATAAGATTTTCGTTAATTTAAGGAATTATTAGTTTTTAAACGTTATAAAAAATATAATTAATGAATAATTTAGAATACGGAATCATAGGAAATTGCAGAAGCGCTGCATTAATTTCTAAAACGGGATACATCGATTGGTGCTGTTTGCCCGAATTTGATTCTTCTTCTGTATTCGCTAAACTTTTAGATGAAGAAATAGGAGGGAGTTTTGGTTTTAAGGTAGACAATTCATATACTATTTCTCAGGAATATTATAAAAATACAAGTGTTTTAGTAACACGTTTTTCTAATGGAGAGGATGCTTTTTCGGTATGGGATTTTATGCCTAGATATTACGAAGAAGATGGGGGATATAATTCCCCTCCAGATGTAATTCGCTATATAGAACACATTAGTGGAAACCCAAAAATGAGGGTTGATTATAATCCGAAGTTAGAGTATGCTTTAGGGGTAACAAATACCTATGTAAAAGATGATTTTATTGTTAGTTTAACCGATAAAGAAAAATTTGATACCCTTTTTCTATATACTAGTTACGACAAAGATAAAGTAGTAACAGGAGAGGAAATCTCAATTAATGGAGATGGGTATTTCTTGGTAGGATACAATGAGAAAATATTTGTACCAACTGTAAATAAGGCTTTTTTAGAATTATCTAGAACTAAAGTATATTGGTTAAATTGGTCTGAAAGAACTCCAACCTATAAAAAATACAATAAAGAAATTCTGAGAAGTGCTTTGACATTGAAAATGTTGAGCTATGATAAATCAGGAGCTGTTTTGGCTGCTGCTACAACTTCACTTCCAGAAACTATTGGAGAAGTTAGAAATTGGGATTATAGGTTCTGTTGGATTAGAGATGCTTCAATGGTTATAAAAGTAGTTTCTGAACTCGGACATAAAAATATGGCCAAACGTTTTCTTCAGTTTATTATCGATTTAATTCCAGATAAAGATGAGAAACTTCAGATTATGTACGGAATTAATAAGGAGAAAAGGTTAACCGAAGAAACTCTCGATCATTTAAGTGGTTATAAAGGCTCTAAACCTGTTAGAATTGGAAATGCTGCGTATGAGCAACGTCAAAATGATATCTATGGAATTTTAATGGATGTTATTTATGAGCAGTTTATGAAGTTTAGTACTCAAATTGAAAATAGTGAAGACCTTTGGACTATTACTAAAGGGATTGTTTGGGTTGTAAACAAACACTGGAAAGAAACAGATAAGGGGATTTGGGAATTTCGAACTGAAGAAAAGCATTTTACCTTTTCTAAAGTATTATGCTGGGTAGCAGTAGATAGAGCTTTAAGGGTAGCTAAAATGTTAAATAAAACCCGCAAAATTGAGAAATGGAGCGTTTTAGAACAAGAAATAAAAAATGATATCCATAACAATGCTTGGAATGAAGAAGTACAAGCCTTTACTCAGTTTTATGGGTCTAAAGATTTAGATGCTTCTGTTTTATTAATGGAGCCTTATGGTTTTATTAATGCAAATGATCCAAGATATGTAGGAACTGTAAAAGCAATAGAAAAAGAACTTAGCAACGATGGCTTGCTCTATAGATATAAAAATCAAGACGATTTTGGATTGCCTTCGTCATCTTTTACAATATGTACGTTTTGGTTTATTAATGCATTAAATAAAATAGGAGAGCACGAAAAAGCAGTAAAACTATTTGAACAATTACTGTCTTATAGCAATCATTTAGGTTTATTTAGTGAAGATATAGATTTTGAAACTAAGAGATTGTTAGGGAACTTCCCACAAGCTTATTCTCATTTAGCTTTAATAGAAACGGCTATTAACCTGTCTAATTACAAAACAGAGGAGGAGCAAATAATAGGAAATGTAAGGCAAGATTAACTGTTAAAACCATAAAAAGTGGCTATCTAAAAAGTAATTGGTAGTTGTCAAACTGAGCTTGTCGAAGTTTAAACAACCAACTCATAAAAGAATCCTTTGACAAGCTCAGGATAACATTTAGAGTTTAGATTCTTTCTAGATAGCCACTTTTTTATTTAAAAGCTGTAAGTTTTTATAGCATTATCTCTAAATATTTTTTGAAGAACGTTTTCAGGTAAATTTAAGCCTTCAAAAGTTCCTTTAAACTCTGGAGCACTTAATGTTTTGTCAGTTGCAAAAAAGTCCCAATGAGTATTCCAAAGTGTTTCAAATTTTTGGGTAAGTTGTTCATCATTCATGCTTCCATCGTCAATAACATCAGTTCCGTAGATAATTCGATCTTGATATTTAATAAAAAACTCTTTTACCTTTTCAAGGTTTTCTTTTGCTTGTAATTGGACATGGCAAATACGCTCCGCTAAATCGGTCATTGTATTTGGATAGGTGTCTAACCTTTTTGCTACTTCATCTATGCTCCATTCCATGCTAAACAAATGAAGCCCAACATATTTTAGTTGAGGGAATTTTTTTAGCACATTATCACGAGCCTCCATTTGCTTTTCATATGATGGATATTCAGGAAGTAAAAACATATGATATTCTGGATGTTCAGCAAAATAATTTCTATCAGAATCCACTGTCATTTTTTCTAACGGAAGCCAGCAGTTTTTAGGTTCCCCTTGGTGTCCAATAAGTAAGATATCATTAGCTACTAAGTATTGATAAATAGGGTCGAAGCGAGCATCATCTAACAAAACAAAGTTTCCATTTTTATCTTTTACTTCAGGATCCATTCCTATGTTTTTCCAAATTTTAACACCAACAGCGCCATTTGCCATTCCTGTTTTTATTTGGTTTAAAGCATGCGGAAGCCATTTGTCTGTATTCCAAAATTTAGTATCAAAACTAGTAATGAATTTACTTGTATTTGGATATTTTTCTTCCAAATCGTGAATCACCTGTTGTTGTTCCTCTAAAGAATCAAAAAACGGAATATTGGTATTAATCGATAAAAATGAAGCATTATATTTTTTAGCTAACTTCATTTTTGCTTCGGAGCGTGTATTTAAATGGACATGTGCATCAATGAATGGGTTTAGCATAGTTTTAGTTTTTTATCATTTCTAATTTAGTTTTCACCAAGTCGGTAACTTGATTGGTAGCCTTAGGGAAAACTTTTCTTAAGTCGATTTCTTCATTATTAGTAAGCTCCTTTTGAAGCGTTTTCATAAAGATATTTTTAATTTCTGTAGCTAAATTCACTTTGCAAATACCGTTGCTAATAGCTTTTTGCACTTGGTTGTGAGGAACTCCAGAACTTCCATGTAGTACTAAGGTTGCATTGGTAACTTCTTTAATGCTTTTTAAAAGTTCAATATCTAAATTAGGCTCTTCTTTATAGAATCCATGGGCTGTACCAATGGCAATTGCTAAAGCATCAACGCCAGTAGCGTCTACAAATTCTTTAGCTTCACTTGGTTGTGTAAAACCCTGTGTACCATGAGATTGACCTAATTTTGCTACATAACCCAATTCTGCTTCTACATGTGCATTGTATTTTTTAGCACGCTTTACTACCTCTTGAGTCATTTTTATATTGTCTTCAAAAGGGAGTTCACTTCCGTCAATCATAACAGAATCAAAGCCAGCATCAAGGCATTGTTGTACTAATTCTACAGAACCTCCGTGGTCTAAGTGAATCCATCCTTCAACACCAAACTGTTCTAAACCTGCTCTTCCGAGTTTTACAGCAGTGTCCAACCCCATATAATCTATGGAACTTTTGGTCAATTGTAAAATTATAGGTTCTTTTAATTCTGATGCTGCTTTTAAAACCCCGTGTAAGGTTTCTAAGTTATAGAAGTTTGTAGCGAGCAATCCTCTATGTTGACTGGTAAATACGGCTAATTTTTCTTTTAATAACATGACTTTTATAATTCAGAATTAAATATTGTTTTTACTTTTTCTTTGATGATATTTTGATTGACAAAGGCAGCTGTTCCTCCAGCAGCAGTTGTATTTAAAGCGCCCATTAAATTTCCTGCACGAAGACATTCTGCCAAGGGTACTTTTTCAATGAATTTTTTTATAAAACCACTATTGAAAGAGTCTCCAGCTCCAATAGAATCCACATAGGTAGGATTATGAAAAGCTTCGGTAGTAGTTCTTTTTTTATTTTGAATAGCAATACTGCCTTTTTCTCCCATCTTGACTACAATAATATTTGCACTTTTCTCAATATGTTGTATTGCAGTATCCAGTGTTTCTTGTTTTGTTAGAGCCAATAATTCCTGCTCATTCGGCATAAAAATATCAACATAAGGGAGGCATGCTTCAAAATTAAAATCCCATTTATTTTCTGGATCCCATTGCAGGTCAAGAGAAGTTGTTAACCCACATTCTTTTGCTTTTTTAAAGATTTTGGTAATGTCTTTTCGGATACCTTTCTGAATAAAAAAATTGGATAAATGAAAATGTTTGAATTCTGACAATGTGTCCCATGGAATTAAATCAAAAGTTAATGCTTCCATAGCTCCGCAATAGGTTACATTTGCTCTATCTTGATCGTAATTCATTACAATAGTGATTCCAGATTGTAAGGCACTATTTTTTGTGATGAATTCCGTATGTACGTTTTTCTTTTTTAATTCCGAGGTAATAAAATCTCCATAGTTATCGTTCCCAACTACGCCGCAAAAAGAAGTTGAAATTCCCATTGTAGCTGCATTTGCAGCCATAATAGCCGATGAACTCCCAAGTGTGAGATTCATATTATTAGCTATAATTTCTGTTCCTATTTTTGGAAAACCTTCAATGTTATTTAATATTAAATCAACATTGAGCTCTCCAACAACTATTAATTCTTTATAAGACATAATTCAATTCTTTTATTCAATAATTGAGATTTGAATCCCTCATTGAGGGCTTTATTCCCCAGAGCCTGTTCTGAGTATATCGAGGTGTTCTACGTCGAAATGGATTAAATCATCTTTTCTTTGAATACCTCGTAGACTTTGCCTTGAGGTAGTTGATTATTTTGATATTTACTTTTGTGGCCATTTTTTCAGTTTCTCCTTCTAATTATTCATAAGCTTATTTTCAAGAGGTGTTACTATTACTTTTGGCAGTAGCTTGTTTACATCTTCAATTTTAAGCATTCCTAAGTCTTCATTTAAACAATTGGCTGCTCCACATGCAACGCCATACCTGGCAATATCTTCCATGTTGAGGTTTTTTTCAACTGCATAAGTAATTCCTGCGGTAAGGCAGTCGCCACTACCAACGGTACTTAGCACCTTATCAATGGTTACATTTGCATGGATTAATTTTCCTTGGTAGTATAACCATAAACCTTCTTTTCCTTTTGTTATAGCGATAAGTTCTACCTTTACGCTTAACTTTTTTATAATAGACGGAATTGAATCTTCTTTATATATAGATTTTAACTCGTCTTCATTAATATGGAGGCCAAAAAATGATTGTTGTAATGCATTTTTTAGTTGTTTTCCTGAGCAATCAATAATTACTTTTTTTTGCTGATGATTACAAATTTCAATCAACAAATTATAAGCATTTTCTGGAGCTCCTTTAGGCCACGATCCAGAGATGCATACTAGAGAATGTTTGGAAACCGATTGTTGAAATGCTGTTGTAAATAACTCCCAATCTGTTTCTTTAAATTTTGGTCCTGGCTCTAAAAGTTCAGTATTGTTAAAAGCAGCTAGCGAGGATCTAAACGTATAACATTTTCTGTTCTGTCCATCATCAAGTGTTATTCCATCAACGTCTATATTTTTAGTGCTGCAAGCAGTTTTGATCCATTGTCCTGTTGTCCCTGCCCAGTTTCCAAAAAGTGTGGTTGCCATATTAAGCTCCTTTAATGCAAAGGCAACATGCGTAGCTTTTCCTCCAGGATACTCTTTTAATGCTAATATCCTATTTGCTTTTTTAGCTTCTATATTTTCTAGCCAAGCATAGGTGTCTATAGATGGATTTGGACAAACAGTTAAGATCATTTCATTATTTTTTGTAAATATTAACTCCTTGAACCACTCTGTTAATAGCTCCAGAAACCGAAGGGTTGTCTGGGTTTAAGCCTAAGTTTAGCGATTTGTGCAACCCTAAAAGCTGACCTATTAATGTAACAGGAATTAGTTGTAATATATTGTTGTTAACCGCTTGAAAAGGAATTCTAGTAGAATTTTCAATAGTTATATCATTGAAGCCTCCAACCAAAATAGACTGAATATTTCTAGGATCTTTAGCGATGTCTTCCACTAAATCCTTTTCATATTTAAAGGCGTGCTCATCTTCAGAAAATAAATATACAAGCAGTGTGTTTGCGTTAACCACAGCTCTTGGTCCATGTCTAAAACCTAAAAACGAATCGAATTTACAAATAACCTTACCGTCAGTTAATTCTTGTAATTTTAAATGAGATTCTCTCGCAATACCTAATTTCTCTCCAGAACCTAAAAATACGACTCTTTCAAAGGCTCTTTCTGCTATTTTAGAAAAAATTTCTTGATTTTTTATAATAGTAGTAGCCTGTTTACATATAGTTTCTAGAACTTGTTCTTTTTTGTCTATGTTTTTAATGTCTGAAACTAATATAGCGGTAAGAAGCATACAGGTAAAACTACTTGTCATTGCTAAACTTTTATCATTAGTTTCTTCTGGTAAAATAATACTATAACATGGACTTTTTGTTTCCTTATTGTAATTGGCTAATTCTCCATTTTTATTACAAGTAATAATTAAGTGGTGAACATTATTACAATATTTATCTGCTAAGGAAACTGCTTCTAGACTTTCTGGGCTATTACCAGATCTTGCAAAAGAAATTAATAAGGTAGGAGTGTCTTTTATAAAGAAAAAATCTGGATGCGTAACAAGGTCTGTGGTAGCAATAGGTTGCGTTAACTGGTTGGTTTGCTTTTGAATGATGCTTTGAGCTGCCTCTCCAATAAATGCTGAAGAACCTGCACCAGTTACAATTATTCTAAGATTATTGATATCTAAAATAGGTTGTAAATAATTAGAGATGTCTTCTTTATTTTTTTTCAGTAGAAGAAAAGTCTCTAACCATAATCTAGGCTGTGCATTAATTTCTTGAACCGTATAAAGATCTTGACAGCTTTCAGTATTATTATTCATCTTTTTCATATTTATATAGTGAAGACTAATAGTCATCTTACGCAAATTAAAAGAAAATAATTCGAAAATAAAAATTATCATATAAGCTTTTTATTTTCGTTTTATATGTTTTTTTATAATTTTAAAATCAATTCGAAAGTTAAATGTTTATTATTTTTTGTTTAATTGTGAGAAATTTATAAATTGCGGTGGAAATGAAAGTTTTTGTTATGTGTATGTTTATTTAAAAGTTGTGTAACATTACTTTTTTAACAAGAATTTGAGTTTAACATAAATTACTAACCTAATTTTTTAATAATGAAGAAACATTTATTTGTAAGTTTTATTACGGTTTTGTGTTGTATGGTTTCTTTTGCGCAAGAAAAAACTGTTTCAGGAACAGTGACAGATGCGGAGACTGGTATGCCAATTCCTGGCGCAAACGTAATGGTGCAGAACACAACCAAAGGTGCTGTCACCGATTTTGATGGGAATTACTCTATTTCTGTAGAGGAAGGAGTAAAATTGCTTTTTACTTATATTGGATATAAAGAAAAAGAGGTTGTTATTGGAGCGGCTAATACTGTAAATGTTAGTATGGAAATTTCAGCTTCAGAATTAGATGAGGTTGTAGTTGTGGCTTATGGAACACAAAAGAAGGAAGAAGTTACAGCATCGGTTTCTACAATTGACTCTGAAGAATTAACAGACGTAACTTCCACCGATGTATCTACTATGTTACAAGGTAAAGTTTCTGGGGTACAAGTAATCCAAGGTTCTGGGCAACCAGGGTCTGTACCAGATGTTCGGATACGTGGAATCTCTTCTATTGATGGACGTGTAAGTCCGTTATGGGTGGTAGATGGAGTTATTATGCATGGTACACCAAACTTAAATCCAAATGAAATTGAAACTTTATCTGTTTTAAAAGATGCTTCGGCTACATCTTTGTATGGTTCTCGTGGAGCAAATGGAGTAGTGGTTGTAACTACAAAACAAGCCAAAGTTGGTAGAAGTGAATTAACGGTATCAACAAAAACAGGTTTTTCAAACTTTAATCAAGGGAATTTTGAATTGATGAATTCTCAACAGATGTACGATAATTATCAACAATTTGGAGATACTTTTAATCAAGCTGATAATCCATGGTATAACCCAAGTTTGTTGGAGAAAGATTATGATTGGATAGATAATGGTACCCAAACTGGAATTGTTCAGGATCATAATTTAATATTTACTGCTGGAACAGAAAAAACTAAAACATATATTTCTTTAGGATATTATGATGAAACAGGATCTATTAAGGGATATGAATTTGATAAATTAAGTTTTAGGATAAATCATGATTATAAAGTAGGAGAGCGTTTAACATTGAAGCCTAAAGTTGGACTGAACTACAATACAGTAGAAAATCAGCAACACTCTTTGTATGCTATGCTTACCTATATGCCATGGGATTCTCCTTATGATGAAGAGGGGAATATTATAAACCCACAAGAGAATGGGACTGGTTGGATTGGGAGAGATAACTCTAACTATTTATATGATTTGCAGTGGAATTATAGTGAAAATCAAGAGTTTAATTTGTATACAAACTTTGATTTTGAATATAAAATTACTGATCATTTAAAATTCATCTCAACAAACAGTTATACAATGTTTAGATATGATAGTAAATCATATCAAGATCCAAAATCAAATGCTGGTTTGGCGGTTAATGGTAGTTTAAGTCAATATACTTCTAGAAGAATAACAAGATTTACCAACCAGATGTTAAAGTATAGTAACCTATGGGGAGACCATAGTTTTACAGCTTTGGCTGCATATGAATATAATGATTATGTATTTGATAGCTTTTCTGCTGCAGGACAAGGAATTGTTGCTGGTACAGAAATTTTAGACAATGCAGCTAGTCCACAAACTGTTGGTGGAGGTAAAAACGAATACGCATTGCAATCTATGTTATTAAATACAAACTATGGTTACGATAATAGATATTTAGTGCAATTATCTATTAGACGGGATGGGGCTTCAAACTTTGGAGAGAATAATCAATATGGTATTTTTTATTCAGCAAGTGCTGGGTGGAATGTACATAATGAAGATTTTTTTAATGTAGAAGCTATTAATGAGCTTAAGCTAAGAGCTAGTTATGGTGCTGTTGGAAATAGACCTAGTTCTTTATATCCACAATACGATTTGTTTAGCTTGAGTAATACATATAATGGAGTGCCTGTAACTACGCCTTCTCAATTAGGGAATGAAGATGTTGCTTGGGAAAAATCTTTTCAAACAAACTTTGGATTTGATTTTAGAATATTTGACAGAATAGGATTAACGTTTGATTACTATATTAAAGATACTTCTGATTTATTGTATTTTGTGAAAATACCTGATGTTACTGGATATAGTGGATATTGGGAAAATATTGGAGGAGTTAAAAACACTGGTTTTGAAGCTTTTATAGATGCAGATGTAATTCGTAATGAAGATTTCTTATGGGCTTTAAACTTTAATATTGGTATTAATAATAATGAAGTTACTGAGCTTTTTGAAGGAGAGCCAATAATAAATGGAAATAAAAGATTAAATGAAGGGCAAGATATTAATACTTGGTATATGCGTAAGTGGGCTGGTGTAGATTCTGCAAATGGAGATCCACTATGGGAGGTTGTAGATGAAACTACAGGTGAAGTAACTACAACAAATAATTGGAATGATGCTACACAGCAAGAAGTAGGAGCTTCTACACCAGATTATTATGGTGGTTTTGGTACTGTATTTAATTATAAAGGGCTTTCGTTATCGGCAAACTTTGCTTTTTCAAAAGGGAATTTAATTTATAACTCAAGTAGAGAATTGTACGATGCAGATGGGGCTTATCCAACATATAACCAACAGATTTTAGCAGATGGATGGAGTCGTTGGGAGCAGCCAGGAGATGTTGCTACGCATCCTAAATTGATAAATGGTGGAAATAATTTATCAAATAAAGTATCTTCTCGTTACTTAGAAGACGGTAGTTATTTGAGAATGAGAAATGTTAGATTGGGGTATACATTACCTTCAGATTGGGTACAGAATATCGGGATGAGTAATTTCAATATCTATCTTTCTGGGGATAATTTATGGACAACATCAGATTTTTCAGGGATGGATCCAGAAGTAGGGGTGAATGGGAATTATAGTTCTTTGTATCCTGTTTCACAGAGACTTACTTTAGGTTTATCGATATCCTTTTAATCATTAAAATCAAAAGAAATGAAAAAAATACTATATATCATATTAGCAGCAGCCTCTATAACTTCATGTGAACTTGACAGGTTTCCATATGATTCGGTTGCTTCAGATGAATTATTTGAAGGAGAAGGCGGATTAGAAGCCGCAACTGGAGGATCCTATTCCTTATTAAAAGGAAATGGAGATGGAGGAGGTTTTGCTCCACAATTACATAGAATAGCAGAGTTCTCTAGTGATAATGTTTCTTTAAGTGGAACCACAACAGATGCTTTATTCTACACATACAACTATAATAATATTACTACCAGTGGTAGGATTAACGACTTATGGAGTTCGGCTTACAAAGCGATTGTAGGATGTAATAAAGTGATTGAACTTTCTACGGAAGGGGAAGCTGCTGAGTCAGATCAATTAATAGGAGAGAATTACTATTTAAGAGCATATGCGTTTTTTGAGTTGGTAAATGTATTTGGGAAACCATATTATCAAGGAGCTTCAAACTTAGGTGTGCCTTTAAAGTTAACTTCTGATATTACAGATATTCCAGACAGAAATACCGTAGGAGAAGTTTACAATCAAGTAGTGGAAGATTTATTGAAGGCAGAATCTTTAATGAGCATTAATAAAACAAATGCATATGCTACTAAAGAGGCGGCACAAGCTTTATTGTCTAGAGTTTATTTGTATATGGGAGAAAATGATAAATCTATTAAGTATGCAGATAAAGTAATAAACTCTGGAAGGTATAGTTTGTTGCCAACAACAGAATTAGGAAAATATTTCCAAAAAACACCTGAAGATAATACAGAAACTATTTTTTGTTTTCGTTTTGTAGAAGAAGCAGATTATAATAATAGTGGAGCTCCAGGATGGTATACTGTAGGGTCTCTTTATGCTAACATTCAAGGAACTGGATGGGGAGAAATGTATGCTTCAAAATCGTACTTAAATTTAATAAATGAAAATCCAGAAGATGCGAGAAAAGAATTTATCGATCCGCAGTACGAATTGGATGATGACGGAAACAAAATACCAGCTGTTTATTGGGTAAATGATAATTATACTTACCAATTTAGAAGAACCACCGAAGAGAATGGGAAAATTTACTTTACTCAAGATGAAAGTAAAGTAGAAGTTATGACTGAGGATAATGGAGGGGAAACATTGTATTATTTTAATAATGCAGGTACAAAAACATATGTAACATACGATTTCGATATGTTTAAAAGAAATGGTTTTCCAAAATTTTATATTCTAAAAGCTTCTTTACAAGAAAATGTACCTCATTTATGGTCGCCAGTAGTTTCTAGATTAGCTGAAATGTATTTAAATAAAGCTGAAGCTTATGCTGAAATGGGAGATGAAACAAATGCACTTGCTAATGTAAATGTTATTAGAGAGCGTGCAGGGGTGTCAACTTATGATGATGCTACCGATTTTCCAGTAGGGAAAGACTTAATTGATGTTGTGTCAGATGAGCGTAGATTGGAATTTGCTTATGAAGGGCATAGAAAGTTTGATGTGTTTAGAAATGCTGAGACGCTAGATAGAAGATATCCAGGGACTCATTTAAGTGGAAGTAATCCTTATTATGAAGTGTTGCCAACAGATAATAGAGTGATTGAATATATTCCACAAAACCAAATTAATACACAGCCTACATTAATCCAAAACGATTAATTTAATTGTTGAGTTTAGATAATACTGAATGCTTTTTTGTAAATATCGCTAAAAGCATTCAGTTAACTTTTTTTAAATGAAGAAAAAAAATACATATTTATCAGTTTTAATAACCATTTGCTCGGTTATACTTTTTAGTTGTAACACGGATGGAGAAACCAAAGAAGTTATAATAGAAGAAGCTATTAATCCGCCAAGTATTATTCTTGCTAAGGGAAATAGTTGGGTTGTTGGAGATATTGCTAGTAATGAAGAAATTATTACAGAAGATGGAATTCGTAATTGGAAGGATTTAGATACAAAAATTCGTACGTATTTTAAGGTAAATACTTCGGGACAAATAAAAGTAAGTCTTAAAGCACAAGCCGTAGAAGGTTCTTCTGTAGTAACTATTGCATTGGGAGATCAGCAGAAAGAGGTGGAAATCTCCAATACCGATTTTCAAACTCTTGAAGCTGGGATGTTTTCTGTAGAAAAGGCAGGGTGCTATTTTTTAGAAATACAAGGGAAGTCTAATACTGGAGAAACTATTGCAGATATAGATAGTTTTACGTTAGAAGGTTCTGCATTAAATGAAGGTATTACTTATGTAAAAGAAGACTTTTATTGGGGTAGAAGAGGACCATCTGTCCACTTAAACTATATAGCTCCAGAAGGAAAAGACATTGTGTGGTTTTATAATGAAATTACAGTACCAGAAGGAGACGATACTTTAGGTTCATATTTTATGGCGAATGGTTTTGCTGAAGGATACTTTGGGATGCAGGTGAATTCTTCAACAGAGCGACGAATTTTATTTTCAGTTTGGAGTCCATATGAAACGCAAAATCCTGATGAAATTCCAGACGATTATAAAATTATTCTTTTAGGAAAAGGAGAAGGAGTCACCACAGGAGAATTTGGAAACGAAGGTTCTGGTGGACAAAGTTATAAAGTGTTTAATTGGAAAGCGGGGCAGACGTATAAGTTTTTACTTAAAGGGAGTCCATCTACCAATAATTCTACCGATTATACAGCTTATTTCTTTGACCCTACTGAAGGGAGTTGGAATTTGATTGCTAGTTTTAGAAGACCGCACACAAGTACTTATTTAAAAAGACAGCATTCTTTTTTAGAAAATTTTATTACCCAAACAGGAAATATAAGTCGTATGGGAGTATATGGAAACCAATGGGTGTATGATACCGAAGGAGAGTGGCATGAATTAACCGAAGCTAAATTTACAGCAGATGCTACAGCAAAAAAAGGATCTAGAGTTGATTATGCTGGTGGAGCTAAAGGCAATACTTTTTATATGAAAAATTGTGGCTTTTTTGATGATATGACAGAAATGAATACCATGCATACTAGAACGCCAAACGGAAAAGCTCCTGAAATAGATTTTGCATTACTACCAAAGGGTAGTTTGAAATAAAAATTTCAATTTGTTAAATTGATAGTTAGTTTGTTGTTAAAGCATTGTTAGTTCCTGCTAACAATGCTTTTTTTATATAATACCATGTAGTCTAGCGTATTGAATTAACATAATGGTCTTTGCATCTTTTATTTCACCATTCTTTACCATGCTTTCTACATCTGTAAAAGAGGTTTCAAAAACTTCAATATCCTCATGTTCGCTATCGAGTCCGCCGCCTTCATGTGCTTTCATATTGGCGTTGTATTTTCCAATGTAGAGGTGTAGCTTTTCTGTAACAGCACCAGGAGATGGATATATTTCGAACACTTTTTGTACTTCAGAAATTTTATATCCAGTCTCTTCGTCGGTTTCTCTGATGATAGATATTTCGGGATCTTCATTTTCAATAATTCCAGCAGGAACTTCAATCATCATCCCGCTTTCATTACCATTTAAATAAGTTGGCATTCTAAATTGTCTAGTTAAAACAATATTTTTTGTTTCGGGATTGTATAGTAAAATAGCAGCTCCATTTCCACGGTCGTATACCTCTCTACTAACTTTTTCCCATTCGCCTTTTTTGTTTTTAAACTGAAAATCAATTTTTTTTAACAGGTACCAATTATCCGAAAGAATGCTTTCTTTTTCTATTTTTATTTGATTGTTCTTCATTTTCAAATCCCTCATTGAGCGTTTTATTTCCCAGAGCTTGTTCTGAGTATATCGAAGTGTTCTACGTCGAGATGTATTAAATTATTTTTCCTTTGAATACCTCGTAGGCTTGCCTCGAGGGAGTTGATTTTTTAGTTCTCATTAACTTCAATCCAATATCCATTTGGGTCTTTTAAATAAACTTGTCTAACCCCATCTGGACGTGTATTGGTTGTATTTGCTTCGCCAGGCCAATTTTCAAAATAGACATTATTTTCTTTTAAATGTTCTATAAAAGCATCTAAATTTTTAGTGTGTAAGGCAAAATGAAGCCCTTTTACGTCTGGTACTTTATGGTTTTTATCTTCAATAACATGAAGTGAAGAGTTTCCGCCTAAAGAAAACCAGCGAATATGCGATTTTTCAGTTTTGTTTTCAATTTCTTTAAGTCCAATAATGTTTAAATAAAAATTGGAACTTTCGGTAAGGTCTTTAACTAAAATAGCATTGTGGTCGAAGGTTAATTCAAATTCTTGAGCAGCTGCTTTTGTATTCATAAAAAATAAAATTGTAATAAATAATAAAAATGTTTTTGTAGTTTTCATTTTGGTTGTTAGTTAGTTAATGTTTGAGTTTTATAAAATTGACGTCCTAATTCAGCAAGAAAAGGGATGCCAACTTTATCGTATTCATAAATACCATCGTTGTAAATTTGATTTTTATTTACATGAATGGTGGCGGTAATAATAAATTCAATGTTGTTTTTTGTATCGTGTATATAAGAGCAATCGGTAAGATAACCATATGCAAATCCAACTTTATTATATATTTTTAGAGAGTCTGGAATGTCTTCTTTTTTATCTCCATACATAAAGAATTTCACATAACTATCGTAATATTCTTCTGAGTCATAACCTTGATTTTTTGGTAGTGTAGATATAGATTTTAAAAGGAATTCTCTGTCAGATGCAGCTAAATTAAACTGCTCTTCAGGAGAAAAATTCTCTGGAAAAATAATTCGTTTCATAATGTTATGAAGTGTACTTACAGGAAGATAATTTTTTAAGCAAAAATCCATAGGCTCATTTATAATGGAATCGTTTTCCATATAACCTTTTCCTTTCTTTAAATTTTCAATTTTTAGAGTGTCAATAGGGGTATTTATGCTTCCTACAATTTCTGTAAGGGTATCTTTTGTGATGAAAATAAGCGGTTTATTCTCAATTTCATAGGCATTGTCGGTAGCTAAACGATGATTTATTTGAACGTTTGTTAATCCTTTTTCTTTGAGAGTTTTGTTGATATAATCTTTTCCTAAATATTCAAAAAGTCGGTTATAGGCTTCATTATCGCTAACCGCAAATATTTTATTTATTTCATCTTTAAAAGTTGTCTCCACCGAATCTCCCTCTATATAAAAAGGAGTATTTATAGTAAAACGCTTGTCTTTATTAAGTTTTTCTAGTGCTAAAACAGCTATTGGTAATTTTACTGAGCTTGCAGGATAAAAATAATTGGAATCGTTTACATGGAATTTATAATCTTTAAAAGTAACGTTGTTATGGTTCCTTTTAATTTCAGTAAACATAATTTGTACTTCATAATCAGCAGCACTGTCAAGAACTCTTTTTAAAAGCGGATTGTTAGCTTCCAAAACCCTTTCCATAGGGCTAATAGGACTAACATTCTCAATAGTTACTTTTTTTATTTGATCATCCTTTTTTTCTTTACATGAAGTAAAAAAGAAAGTAATTATTGAAAAAATAAATAGCTTGATTAAAAGTTTCATCTGTTAATATTTATTGTTTCTCAAGGGGGAGATGTAACGCCTTTTACTATCCTATCGGTTGATTTTCAAGTTTGTTAATGGACAATTCATAGTTTGGTGTTTGGGTTAGCTTTTATTACTATCGTCATATTCTTTCCAACTTTTATCTTTATAAATATCATCTCCAAAATATTTAGCAATCATTAAAAACCCATCTGGTTTTTGATATCCAGGAACTGGAGAAAGAATTTCTTCATTTTCATTTAAAAAAATAACGGTTGGGAAACTCAATTTCCCTTTCAACAAAGCGGCGGCCAACTCATGGTAACCGCGGTTTCCTTGTGGAATATATTTAAAGGTTTTGTTTTTGTAAACAATAGCTTCCTTTCCTTCAGCATCCATTTTTATCATATAAAAATTCTCCTGCATATATTTGGCTACTTTTGGATTGTTAAAGGTGTCTTTATCCATTTTTTTACACCATCCACACCAATCGGTATAGACATCTACAAAAAGCTTTTTCGGATTTTTATCCGTGTTTACCTTTTCTATGGCTTCACTCCACGTTAGCCATTCAATTTCTTGGGCTTGTGTAGTTATTGTAAATAAAAAAGTGAAAAGGATAAATATATATTGTTTCATGTTTTTGTTTTTTAAGAAGCTATATGTTGTGCTTAGCTGAGATTTCTTTTCGTGAAAATTAGTTAGAATTTTCAAAAGTATGCAAGAACAAGCAATTACTTATAGTATTATTGTGAGTAATTTTTTATTTCAGTCGTTTTTTAATATCCATTCTCTGATGTAAAATTCTAACGATTTCAACAATCTCACTTTCGACTTTTCTGTAAAAAATAAGATGCGATTTGATTTTCGCTATTCGATAGTTTTTTCGAGTTTGTTCTGCGGACTTACCATTCAAGTAATTATCTGCTATAAAATCAATCTCTCCAATTATTAGTTCGTAATATCTGTCGGCTTGTTCTTTAGACCATTTATGAAAAGTATATACCCAAATATCATTTAAGTCATCAATCGCTTGTTTACTTATTCGATACTTGTTTTTACTCATGAGTGTTGGCGATGTAATTCAGTTAGATTTTGTTTTGCGTCAAAATTTTCAACAAATTCGCTGCTTTCCCCAACTTCGAGAGCCTTAATCAATTCTCTTTCTTTTTTTTCTTCATGTTCTAACAAGCGTAATGCGGAACGAATAACTTCGCTAGCTGAACCATACCTACCAGAATTCACTTCTTCTCTGATAAAATCCTCAAAATGATTTCCAAGCGATATTGATGTGTTTTTCCCCATTTTCGACTATAAATTTATATAAATATACCAAACCTTGGTAACGTAGGCAAATAGCTTAAAACCTCCAAATAATCACTTTACTACAAGCGTTTATGGTTGGGTTAATTCAGGAAGAGTAAATATAGCAAAATATCAATGTAGAAGAGTGTTAATGTATTCAGTAAAAAAAAGCTCGGCAAATTTTGCCGAGCTTTAATCCCTTCTTAGAGGGTTTGTTTCTCTAACGCTCTGCGTCGAAATACGTTTAAATTATTTTTTGAATACCTTGGAGCTTCTTCAGAGGTAGTTTTTACTATTTTATGCCTCTTTTACGAGTTCTTTTTTATTTATCTCAGGGATGTCTGGCTCCACAAGATTGTTTATAAGGTCGTTAAAAGTTTCTCCTTTTCTTATTAAATGAGCTTTCCCTTGATGCCATAATACTTCTGGCGGTCTAAATCTAGAGTTGTAATTACTAGCCATAGAGAAGCAATAAGCTCCAGCATTTTTGAAACAAAGAATATCTCCTTCAGATATTTCGTTAATGCGTCTGTTGCTTCCAAAAGTGTCTGTTTCGCAAATATAACCTACAATAGAGTAGAAGCGCTCTTTCCCTTTCGGATTTGAGATATTGTAAATTCTGTGGTAAGAATTGTACAACATTGGTCGGATTAAGTGGTTAAAACCAGAGTCTATTCCTGCAAAAACAGTAGATGTGGTTTGTTTAACTACATTTACTTTTGCTAAAAAGAAACCAGCTTCACTTACTAAAAACTTACCTGGCTCAAAAGCTAATGTTAAGTCGCGACCAAATTCTTTACAAAAAGCATTAAAGCGTTTTGTAAGTTTTTTCCCTAATTCCTCTACATTAGTTTCAATGTCGCCTTCTTTATAAGGAACTTTAAAACCACTTCCAAAATCTATAAATTCTAAATCGTGGAAATTTTTAGCAGTTTCAAATAAAATTTCAGAAGCATACAGGAAGACTTCAATATCTAAAATATCGCTTCCCGTATGCATATGGATACCGTTTACTCGCATCCCAGTATTTTCTACAATTCTTAGAATATGCGGAATTTGGTGGATACTAATTCCGAATTTAGAATCGATATGTCCTACAGAAATATTAGAATTCCCACCAGCCATAACATGCGGATTGATTCTAATACAAACAGGAATTTTTGGATTTCGAGCTCCAAATTGTTCTAGAATTGAAAGATTGTCAATATTTATTTGAACTCCCAACTTGGCAACTTCTTCAATTTCTTCTAAAGAAACTCCATTAGGGGTAAAAATGATGTCTTCTGGCTTAAAATCTGCCATTAAACCTAATTGTACTTCTTGTAAGGAAACAGTATCTAAACCACTTCCTAAAGAATTCATAAGCTTAAGAATAGCCACATTAGATAGCGCTTTTACGGCATAATTTAGTTTTAAATTCTTTACATTCTTAAAAGCAGAAGTAAGCCTTTGGTATTGAGATGTTATTTTTTCTGAGTCGTATACGTATACCGGACTGCCAAATTCTTTGGCTACATTTAAAAGGTCGCTATTGTTCATACTACATTATATATTAGAAGGCAAAATTAGAAAAGTAGATTCGTATTCAAAATAAATTTTATTAAATATATAAAAATAAAACACAATGTTACATTTATAACATAAGGTTGGTGATTTCTAAAATTTAAAAAGTATTTTTTGTAAATTTAAGAAATAGCTGTCGCTAAAAAGCATTTTTGCCTTTTAGAACTATAATTATAAACTTACAAGAACGTGTCTGTTATGAATAGAATTATTCCGCTGTTTCCGCTTCAAATTGTTGTTTTTCCTACGGAGGTACTTCCATTACACATATTTGAAGAACGCTATAAACAATTAATAAACGATTGTAAACGAAGAGGCTTAAACTTTGGAATTCCCACTTTTTTGGAAGGGAAATTAAGTTATGGTACAGAAGTGAAGTTAGAAGAGATTGTAAAAAACTATGATAACGGAAGCATGGATATTCTATGTAAAGGGATTAGGACTTTTAAAGTAGATAAATTCTTTAATCCAATTCCTAATAAATTATATGCGGGAGGCGAAGTTCAATTTTTTGAAAATAAAGATGATAGTACGCTCGAAGAATATTCTGAAGTAATAGCTTTAATTAAGCAATTATATGCAATTATTGGTGTTTCTGCACACAATATTCAGATAGAAACTTTTAATAGTTTTTTGTTTGCCCATAAAATAGGGATGAGTATAGGAGAAGAATATCAGCTATTAGAAATAGTGAGTGAGCGGGAACGTGTTCAATTTATAAAAGCACATTTATTAAAAGTACTCCCTATATTAAATCAAGTTAACGATACAAGAAAACTAATTCAAATGAATGGGCATTTTAAAAACTTAGACCCTTTAAAATTTTAAGGAGTTTTATGTTATTCCTGAATGTTTTTGAGTTGCTATTTGTTATTAATCCCTCATAGAGGGTCTAATTCCCAGACGCTCTGCGTCGAAATGAATTAAATTTATTTCCTTAGAATACCTTGTGGGCTTGCCTCGAGGTAGTAGATTTGTATGCTTGCCCAAAAAAATAATTCTAGATTGGGTTTATTAAACTCCATTTGTTACTTTTGTTCAGCTTTAAATTATACAACGTATCGTTATGAATTTACACGAATATCAAGGAAAAGAAATATTAGCAAGTTTTGGAGTACGCATTCAGCGTGGTATTGTAGCTCAGAATCCTGAAGAGGCTGTAGCTGCTGCAAAACAATTAACTGAAGAAACGGGAACCGGATGGCACGTAATAAAAGCACAGGTTCATGCCGGTGGACGTGGAAAAGGTGGTGGAGTTAAGCTTGCTAAAAACCTTAAAGAAGTAGAAGAAATAGCTGGAAATATTATTGGAATGGACTTGGTTACACCTCAAACTTCTAAAGAGGGTAAAAGAGTTCACCAAGTATTGGTAGCTGAAGATGTTTATTACCCAGGAGACAGTGAAACTTCTGAGTTTTATATGTCTGTATTGTTAGATAGAAGCAAAGGGAAGAATATGATTATGTATTCTACTGAAGGAGGAATGGATATTGAAGAGGTAGCAGATAAAACACCGCACTTAATATTTCATGAGGAAATAGATCCTGCAACTGGATTATTGCCTTTCCAAGCTAGAAGAATTGCTTTTAACTTAGGTTTAAGCGGTACTGCTTTTAAAGAAATGACAAAATTTGTTACAGCACTTTATAAAGCTTACGAAGCTTCTGATTCTTCTTTATTTGAAATCAATCCTGTATTGAAAACTTCAGATGATAAAATTATGGCTGTAGATGCTAAAGTATCTATAGATGACAATGCTTTATACCGTCATAAAGATTATGAAGCAATGCGCGATCTAAGAGAGGAAGATCCAATTGAAGTTGAAGCAAAAGAAGCTGGTCTTAACTTTGTAAACCTTGACGGAAACGTTGGTTGTATGGTTAACGGAGCTGGTTTAGCAATGGCTACCATGGATTTAATTAAAATGGCTGGAGGAGAACCTGCAAACTTTTTAGATGTTGGAGGTACTGCAGATGCTAAAAGAGTAGAAATTGCTTTTAGAATGATTTTAAAAGATCCAAATGTAAAAGCTATCTTGGTAAATATATTTGGAGGAATTGTACGTTGCGACCGTGTTGCACAAGGAATTGTAGATGCCTATAAAAATATGGGAGATTCAATTAAAGTTCCAATTATTGTACGTTTGCAAGGAACAAATGCAGATATAGCTAAAGAGCTTATAGACAACTCTGGATTGGCTGTTCAATCGGCTATTGAGTTTAAAGAAGCAGCAGATAAAGTTCAGGAAGTATTAAAATAAATTCCTGATATTACATTATATACAAAGCCTCGATACTTTTATCGAGGCTTTTTTGTTTTAAAATTGTAAAGTAGTTTTATAAGCATAGTTGCTTTGTAAAGTTATTGTTAGCAACACATTTGAGTTTGCTATAATATGAATATGCTAATAGTAAGTTTGTTTTTTTGCTATTAATTTAAAGATTCAGCTCAAATTTATATTTCTTAGTAGCGTATTTTACTAGGGAATGAAAGGTTGATTTTTTTCTCTTTTTCTTCTGAAAAATAAACAGATTCTTGAAAGACTATGTATATATGGCTTTTCCTATTTCTTGATTAATTCTCTGCATTTTTTTCTTTGTTACGAAAATGTTATATCATTTAATTGTAAGTTAACTATCTAGTTTTTAGTATTTTATTATGATTTCTGTTTGTAATTTTGACCTGTAATCAAAAAACAAAAAGCATTATGAAAAATTTTAAATTAGTATTAGTAATGGCATTCGTAGCAGTATCGAATATTGTTATGGCCAACGTAGATCCGAAACCATCAAATAAAGAGGTTTCTAAACAACTTTCAACTATATTAGGAACGCCAACATTTAAAGTTACAGAAAATGATATGGTGGCTAAAGTTCATTTTATGGTGAATAAGCGTAGTGAAATAGTTGTTATAAATGTTTCTGCTGAAAATGATATGGTTGAAGAATATATCAAAAGCAGAATGAATTATAAAAAGGTAGAGGTAGCTGCTTTAAAACCAAATGAAGAGTATATTGTTGATGTAAGAATTGTAGCTAAAGGATAATTGTAATAACTAGTTTGTTTGTTTTAGAGGGAAGAAATCGTCTAGTATTTTTTAGGCGATTTTTTTATGTAGTATAATTGGATGATAAAAAAAAGCTGCCTATTTAGACAGCTTTTAGTTTCTTAAATTCTAATTCCTACTGGTAATAAATCTTTAAATTCTTTATGCTTTCTAAGGAAACCAGCAATTTGGGGGCTAGTAGGAACTACACTTAATTTTTTCTCTTCAATGTGCTTCAAAACAGTTGTAATGAATTCATCTTTGAAGTTAGGGTCTGTTACCTCTTCCGGGATAACAAGTTTTGTTAAAAAAACTTTTCGTTCTTGAGAAGCATACTCTATTTTAGCTAGCTTACCGTCAATTCTTGTTTCGTATTGACGCAAAAACTCATTGTCATTAATTACTACTTCATTCATTATTACGAGGTTTAAAAATCATTTTTAATTATCACCAAAAATCTAATTCAGTCCATGTAATGCATTGTGTTTTGCACTAAATGGTGGTAAAATTTGGTATAATTTAGTTTAGGTCGGTAGTTGTATTGACGGAGAATTATATACCTTTAGCAGTGCAAAGTTACGAAAAAAATAGCTAACCTTCTATTTTTCAATTGTTAATATCTATGAGTACTGAATTGATACATGTGTACTTTATGCCAGGGATGGCTGCAAACCCTACAATTTTTGAAAATATAAAATTGCCAAAAGATCGGTTTGTTCCTCATTTTTTAACTTGGAATATTCCTTTAAAAAATGAGACGCTAGAAGCTTATGCCAAAAGAATGACGCTTCTAATTGAGCATGAAAACCCTGTTCTTATAGGGGTGTCTTTTGGAGGGATATTGGTGCAGGAAATGGCAAAATTTATTTCAGTAAAAAAAGTAATTATTATTTCTAGCGTTAAATGTAATAAGGAATTACCAAAGAGAATGATTTTTGCAAAATATACAAAAGCACATAAGCTTTTACCTACAAGCTTAGTAAGTAATATTGAGGTTTTAGCTAAGTATGCTTTTGGAGAAACCGTTACAAAAAGGTTACATTTGTATGAGAAATATTTATCTGTTAGAGATAAATATTATTTAGATTGGGCTATTGATTCTATTATTAATTGGAAGCAGGTGGAGCCTTCATCAGGAACCATACATATTCAAGGAGATAAAGATGCAATTTTTCCTTGTACTTATATTAAAGATTGTATTAAAATTAAAGGGGGAACTCACATCATGATAATTAATAAATTTAGATGGTTTAATGAAAACTTACCTAAATTAATTGATGATAAATGAAAAATCAAATTTGTATATTTATAAAAAAAAGAAGTAGATGAAGCGTATAAAAAACATAATAATTTTGATAGGGGTAGTTGCTGTTTCTGCAGTATTTATTAATGCAGTTCAATCTACCAATCCAATGCCAGAAGCAACAAATAAAACGGTAGCAAAAGATAAAGACAGTCTAAGTCTTGTGCATGATTATAATGTTTACGCTTTAAAAATTCCAGCAGGGATTAATTTTGCTGGAGAAAGGGTTCCGGTAGAAGATCCAGATGTAAAAGAGCGTATGGATAGAGAACTGTTGGTTAATACGTATTGGCAGTCTAACGGATTATTACTAATTAAAAGAGCTAATAAATATTTTCCAATTATAGAACCGATTTTAAAGAAACACGGGGTTCCAGACGATTTAAAGTATATAGCGGTTATTGAAAGCGGATTAACACAAGCTATTTCTCCTGCTGGAGCTACTGGTTTTTGGCAGTTAATGAAGGGAACAGCAAGAGAATACGGCTTAGAAGTAAACGATAATGTAGACGAGCGATACCATATTGAAAAATCTACCGAAGTTGCTTGTGAATATTTGAAGAAAGCAAAAGATCGTTTTGGAAGCTGGACAATGGCAGCGGCTGCCTATAATGCTGGACAATTTGGAATGGCAAAACAATTGGAAAGGCAAGAGGTTGAAAACTATTACAATGTTTTATTAGGTGAAGAAACTGGACGTTATGTTTTTAGAATTTTGGCGTTAAAAGAAATATTATCAAATCCAGAATCTTATGGATTTAATTTTGATCAAGAGGATTTATATACCCATATTCCAGTAACTAAAATGGAAGTTGATACTGTGGTGACAGATTTCCCTAAATTTGCTAAAAAATTTGGAATAAACTATAAAGTATTAAAAATCCATAATCCGTGGTTAAGAGAAACTCATTTAAATAATGCTTCTCACAAAAAATATTACATAGAAATTCCTAAAGAAGGATATTACCCACCTGCTAAATAATGTGGGCTTATATTTCAGATCATTTGTGGCAGTTTTTACTAGGGTTAAATTATGTTTTAGCTTTGATAGCAGCAGTTACAATTCTGCTTAAAAATATAAATCCTACAAAAACATTATCTTATTTAATAGCACTTTTAGCCTTTCCTTTTGTAGGGCTTATTGTGTATTTTTTCTTTGGACAAGATTATCGGAAGTTTAAAATATTCAAAAAGAAAAATGTTTTAAATCAGAAAAATATAAGAGATTGGGCGCAGCAATTAGTATTAAATAAAAAAGAAGCTTATGATATTGGAAGTCATCTTTTAAATGGAAATACTAAAATAATTAAGCTTATAGATAGTGAAAAACGCTCTCCTCTTACTTTAAATAATAAAGTTAAAATATTGATTAATGGCGAAGAAAAATTTAATAGTCTTTTTGCCGATTTAAAGGAAGCTAAATCTTCTATCCATTTAGAGTATTATATAATTAGAGATGATGAAATAGGGACCAAAATTATTAATCTTCTTTGTGAAAAAGCTGCTGAAGGAGTTTCAGTAAAAATAAATTACGATTCTGTTGCTAGTTCTTTTTCCAATCAATCTATCTCTTCTTTAAAAAACAGTGGGGTAGAGATGTTCCCTTTTATGCCTGTTTATTTTCCAAAATTTGCAAGTAAAGCAAATTATCGTAATCATAGAAAAATGGTAATTATTGATGGAAAAATAGGTTATGTTGGCGGAATAAATATTGGAGATGAGTACATAAATAAAGAAGGACGTAGGTTTTGGAGAGATACTCATATTCGTATAGAAGGACAGGCTGTAGGAATGTTGCAATTTCACTTTTCTTTAGATTGGGATTTTGTAAGTGAAAATGATATTAAGATTGATAAAAGGTGGTTCCCAGAAACCGAAGTGAGTAATAAAATTCCTATTCAAATTGCTGCTAGTGGTCCAGATACCGAATGGGCTAATATTATGGAAGCAATGTTTACAGCAATAAATTCTGCTAGTAGATATGTTTATATAACCACTCCCTACTTTATTCCGAATGATGAAATATCTTTAGCGCTTTCTACCGCTTCTAAAAGTGGAGTAGATGTACGCTTAATTATTCCTAAAAGTTGCGATTCTTGGGCAGCAAAATATGCTACCTATTCCTATTTAGAAAAACTTTTACGAGCAGGAGTAAAGATTTATTTGTACGAAAAAGGGAATATTCATGCAAAAACAATGATTGTTGATGATGTTTTTACCACCATTGGAACTTCAAACATGGATTACCGTAGCTTCCATATTAATTTTGAAGTAAATGCTTTAATTTATGATGAAGATATTACAAAGCAAATGCTAGAAATCTATATAGACGATTTGCAATACAGTGAACAAGTAGATGCCGAAAGATGGCTAAACCGCGGACTTATACAGCGACTTAAAGAATCGTTTTGCCGCTTATGGGCGCCATTATTATAAATAAAAATGCAATTACTTCTCTTAAGAAATAATTGCATTTTTTATATTTTTTGAAGCAAGAATAGTTTTAGATTCTTTTTAATTGCTGTTGCATCATTTTAATTTGATCTTTTAGCATATTTTGTTTGTCTAATTTTTTAGCTTCATTTAAAAGCATTGTAGCTTCTCTTTTTCTTCTTTTTTGCATAGAAATTCCTGCAAGACTTAGTTTTGCCATTGCTAGATCGTAATCCATACTCAATCCTAATTTTAATGCCTTCTTAAAGTATTTTTCAGCTTGAGTAAGATTGGTTTGAGAAGAGATAATTCCTTTTAAATAATTGTAATATCCTTGCTGTTTTGTAATTAAGGCGCTCTCAGGGTTTTTAATTTTGTTTAACCATTTTTCTGTTCCAACCATGTCTTGCTTTCGCATTCTTAAAAATGCTAGCAAAATCAATTCATTTCTAAAATAAAGAAAGATAAAAATAAGAGAAAGGAGCATTAAAAAAATGCCATTACCTATATTGCCTTCAATAAATTGGAATACGGCATAAGCTATAATTAATACGGCTATTACTAATTTTATATTTTTGTTGAACATATTGGGTATTTTCAATTAAAGGGCAAAGGTAATAAAATCAGGCATTTTTAATAGTGTGCAATAGTTTAAAAAGAAACTATTTTATTAGATACCTTTTTAATAGCTTATACAGGGTTTGTTTTATGAAATTTTGCCCTGAATTTATTAAACGACTCTGCATACAAATAAACTCAATTTGTTCCATTTAAATACTTTGTGAACTTCCTTATAGATAATTGATTTTAATAAGTTTAGGTTTTCCCCGTTTATTTTCCTCTATATAAAAACTACTTATTTAAGGTTAACAGAGCTGGCTTAGAACTTTATAAAAATTAACTTTCTATACTTACTAGCGTTTGTAATAAATAATAGTTTAAAATCTATTATTTATAGAATAAAATACAGTATCGAGGTAAATTATCGCTATATTGTTATTTGTAAAGACATAGCAAACGAATAACTATCTAATAGCTATTACCCTTCAAGGGTATTTTTTATTGTGAAATGTCTTGTACGAAAGTAAATAACACTAATTATTTTATAAAAATTTATCATATGAAAACTATATTAATTTTATTCATCATCTTAATGACACTAAATAATAGTAATGCACAAGAGATTGAGAAAACAGAAACAGCTATTGTTAATCAAAGTTTTGGGAGTATAGCATTTAAAGAAACCTTGTATACAGAAAATGTTACAAATTACACAGATATACCTTCCCAATTAGCTGAAAAGTATGGTTCTTTTAGTTATGAGTCCTTACCATTAGATCGTCAAATAGCAGAACTAGTTAGGCTTTGGGTAAGCATTAATAATAAATGTAGTTATTGTACTATATTTCATACGCAAGATGCACGAGATAGTGGAACTGATATTCATAAAATAGACAATATCATGGCCTATAAACAAAGTGAGCTTTTTTCGGCTAAAGAAAAAGCAGCACTTAACTATGCAGAAGCTATTTCAACTGTTTCTTATGAAAAACTTCAAGAAGCAACGAAAGAAGTTAAAAGGTATTTTAATAATGAAGAAATAGAGACTATAGTAATGTGTACAGTACTAATGGATGTTTGGGCTAGAGTATTTGCCGTTAAAGGAAATTTGCCTTATTATAAAAAATAAGTGTTATTTTTGAAGTAGAAAACCTGTCTTAATTTTCTCAGGACATATATAGCTTTTATAAATATAGAAACTCCCTTAGTACGAGTAAAATAATAGGTTTTAAAAGATATTAAAAATATTTTCAAAAAGGTGTTTGTATAAGTAAAAAGTCTTTGTATATTTGCGCCGCGCTTTTGTGAAGTATATTGCAAGCCGATAAGAGATAGAATTACCAAAGAGATAAAGATATTACAATGAGTAAAAGAACATTTCAACCCTCGAAGAGAAAAAGAAGAAATAAGCACGGATTCAGAGAAAGAATGGCCTCTGTTAACGGTAGAAAGGTGCTTGCTAGCAGAAGAGCAAAAGGTAGAAAAAAATTATCTGTTTCTTCTGAACCTAGACACAAGAAATAATGATCGATTTGATTATTAAAATATAAGGTGTTACTTTTATTAGTAACGCCTTTTTTTATACCCAACAACATCTTATATTTATACAATAGTTAATAAAAATGCCAAAAAGAGAAGACTTAAAGAGTATATTGTTAATAGGGTCAGGACCTATTATTATCGGGCAAGCATGTGAATTTGATTATTCTGGTTCACAAGCATTACGATCGCTTAGAGAAGATGGAATAGAAACTGTTTTGATAAATAGCAACCCTGCTACCATCATGACAGACCCATCAATGGCTGATCATGTTTATCTAAAGCCTTTAACCACAAAATCAATTATTGAAATTCTAAAAAAGCATCCAAACATTGATGCGGTTTTACCTACAATGGGAGGTCAAACGGCTTTGAATCTTTGTATTGAAGCTGACGAGAAAGGAATCTGGGAAGATTTTGGAGTGGAAATAATTGGAGTAGATATTGATGCAATTAATATTACGGAAGACCGCGAGCAATTCCGTGAATTAATGCTGAAAATAGGAATTCCAATGGCGCCACAAGCTACGGCTACTTCTTTCTTAAAAGGAAAAGAAATAGCACAAGAGTTCGGTTTTCCATTAGTAATTAGAGCATCTTATACCCTAGGAGGAGCAGGTGCTTCTATAGTACATAAAGCAGAAGATTTTGATGAGTTATTAAGTAGAGGTCTTGAAATATCTCCTATCCATGAAGTAATGATTGATAAGGCTTTGATGGGATGGAAGGAATATGAATTAGAATTACTTAGAGATGATAATGACAATGTTGTTATTATCTGTACAATTGAAAATATGGATCCAATGGGGATTCACACTGGAGACTCTATTACAGTAGCTCCTGCTATGACATTATCTGATAGAACTTTCCAAAAAATGCGAGATATGGCTATCCATATGATGCGTAGTATTGGAGATTTTGCTGGAGGTTGTAATGTACAGTTTGCTGTAAGTCCAGATGATAATGAAGATATTATTGCTATTGAAATTAACCCACGGGTATCTCGTTCTTCTGCATTAGCATCTAAAGCAACAGGTTATCCAATTGCAAAAATTGCTAGTAAATTAGCAATAGGTTATTCTTTAGACGAATTACAAAATCAAATTACAAAATCTACTTCTGCCTTATTTGAGCCTACATTGGATTATGTAATTGTGAAAATACCACGTTGGAATTTTGATAAATTTGAAGGTTCTGATAGAGAATTAGGACTCCAAATGAAGAGTGTTGGAGAGGTAATGGGAATTGGACGTTCGTTCCAAGAAGCTTTACACAAAGCAACACAATCTCTAGAAATCAAAAGAAATGGCTTAGGAGCAGACGGAAAAGGATACAAAGATTATGACCAAATTATCGATAAATTAACACACGCAAGTTGGGATCGTGTGTTTGTAATTTATGATGCTATACAGATGGGAATTCCATTAAGTCGCATCCATGAGATTACAAAAATTGATATGTGGTTCTTAAAGCAATACGAAGAATTATCTTTCTTAGAAAAAGAGATTTCTACTTATACTATTGAGACTATTTCTAAAAGTTTATTGCTAGAAGCAAAACAAAAAGGTTTTGCAGATAGACAAATAGCACATATGCTTGGATGTTGGGAAAGTGAAGTTCACAACAAGCGTGATGAAATGAGTATTAATAGAATCTATAAATTAGTAGATACGTGTGCAGCAGAATTTAAAGCTGCAACACCTTATTATTATTCTACTTTTGAAGATGTAGTACAAACTGCAGATGGAGAAGTATATTCAGATAACGAAAGTGTAGTAACAGATAAGAAAAAAATAATAGTATTAGGGTCTGGACCGAATAGAATTGGTCAAGGGATTGAGTTTGATTACTGTTGTGTGCACGGAGTATTAGCTTCTGCGGAATGTGGTTATGAAACTATTATGATAAACTGTAATCCTGAAACAGTTTCTACCGACTTTGATACAGCAGATAAATTATACTTCGAGCCAGTTTTCTGGGAACATATTTATGATATTATTCGCCATGAAAAACCAGAAGGTGTAATTGTTCAGTTAGGAGGACAAACAGCTCTTAAACTTGCTGAGAAACTCGACAAATACGGAGTAAAAATTATAGGAACTAGCTACGAGTCTTTAGATCTTGCTGAAGATCGTGGGAGCTTTTCAACATTATTGAAAGAAAATAATATTCCTTATCCTGAATTTGGGGTTGCAGAAACAGCAGATCAAGCTTTAGCGCTTGCAGATGAGCTTGATTTTCCAATTCTAGTGAGACCTTCTTATGTATTAGGAGGGCAAGGAATGAAAATTGTTATCAATAAAAAAGAATTAGAAGAGCATGTTGTAGATCTTCTGAGAAAAATACCAAACAACAAATTACTTTTAGACCATTATCTTGATGGGGCTATCGAAGCAGAAGCGGATGCTATTTGTGACGGGGAAGATGTGTATATCATCGGAATTATGGAGCATATTGAGCCTTGTGGAATTCACTCGGGAGACTCAAATGCAACATTGCCACCGTTTAATTTAGGAGACTTAGTATTGGAGCAAATAAAAGATCATACTCGTAAAATTGCTTTAGCACTTAATACAGTTGGATTAATTAACATTCAGTTTGCTATTAAAGATGATATGGTTTACATTATTGAAGCAAATCCACGTGCATCTAGAACGGTACCTTTTATTGCAAAAGCATACAAAGAACCTTATGTAAATTATGCAACTAAAGTAATGTTGGGAGAGAAGAAAGTTAAAGACTTTACCTTCAATCCGCAATTAGAAGGATATGCAATTAAACAACCGGTATTCTCCTTTAATAAGTTCCCTAATGTAAATAAAAAATTAGGACCAGAAATGAAGAGTACAGGAGAGAGTATCTTATTTATAGATAGCTTGAAAGATGATGAGTTTTACGACTTGTATCAGCGTAGAAAGATGTATTTGAGTAAATAATATTCTTCAAATAAAATTATAGAAAAGGCTACTAAGGAAACTTAGTAGCTTTTTTTTGATTGATTAATTGAGGTTTAAATATTTTTGAACCAATAGCTAAAAGAATTTTCTTCAGTAAAAAAGAAACCCGCTAGCGCAAACATCATACTCGTGCCGATATGATAAAAGATGCTATCTTATATTTAGAGGAATCCAATAAATTTTACTCAGTCCATTATTACCTTCTTTTATGTATTGTTGCAAATCTGAAAAGTCTTTAAATGTTCTTGGAGTTAAATCATTTCTTTTGCTAGTAAAATATAATAGCTGGCTTTGCTCATCGTAGAAGGGGCAGTATTCCATATATTTGGTATTGATGGCTGCTCCCATATTCTCAGCCTTCTCCCAATTTCCCATGGAATTCTTTTTGGAGATATAAAGATCTCCGCTACCATAACCATCTGCTTCATTATATTTTGTAAAGATTAAAAAATCTTCCTTTTTAGAAATAAAAGCATTGAACTCATACCCAGCACTATTAATATGTTTGTCTAAAAGCATAGGACTTTGGTAGGCTCCATTTTGCCATCTACATACATAAATATCGTCTTTTCCCATACCTTCGGGTGAGACCATAGTAAAATATAAATTGTTATTTTCACTTAGTGAAGGATAAAATTCATCAAGATCTGAATTTACAGGTTTTCCTAAATTTATAGGTGTAGACCATTTTTCGCCTTGTTGCTTTCTTTCTACATACCATATATCGAAGTCTTTTTTAATGGTATCAGCACTATGTAAGGGGCGGTTAGAAACAAAATACAAGCGGTTCCCATTGGCAGATATAAAAGGTTCTAAATAGGAAAATGCATCAGAAAATGGCATTAATTCGGGCTCGCTCCATGTATTATTTTCTTTTTTGATAAAAGCAATTTGAGAAATTTCCTGAAAAGGACTTTGGATAGTAAAGAACGCTTCCTTTCCGTCTGCAGTAATAGCAAGATCTCGAACACTGAGGGATTGATTGAAATCGTGATTAAACTGGGCGACTTCTCTTGTATGTTGTGCCCTTACTCCATAAGATGTAAGAACAATTATGATGAGGAATCTAATTTTCAGCATTGTTATTATTTAGGATGTCAATATCAAATATAGTGATTGTTATATTCTGAATAAGTTATGAACTTATCTAAGTATATAAAATAAGATTTTAGATGGATGTTCTAATAGTTGGAAACCAAAAAACAATGCATTTTTTTATATACAAATGGTTAAGTCCTTATCTTTTAAAGTATGGATACAAAAACTAAGCAGAAATTTATGTGTAAAGTATCAAATGTTATTTTAACATAGTTTTAAAATGGTAACTGCAACATTCGTTAAAAATACATGTCTTTTAATTATAAACCATACATAAGAAAGATATAAATTCGAAACATAAAGCTCCTATTTTTAGTTTATTCCTATTGTTTACCTTCACTATTTATGCACAAAAAACAGTTAAAGACACTCTTGATTATGAGTACATTTTTGGAATGGCTATAAAAGGGGAGATAACCCCAATTCTAAACTCCCTAGATACATTACAGATTTATAAGACTAAAGATCTTAATTTCAAAGATAAGTTTGAGGCACGTTTTAAGTATAATGAAGACTTAACCACTAACTATTTTGCTATAACTGATACCCTCTTGAATCCATTGCATCGAATATTTCAGAAATATTGGCGACAAGGACTGTTACATCCTGAGCAAGATAATGACAGTTTGTTTAAGGTGAAATTGATAAACTTCTTTAATAAAGCAGCACAAAACGATGCTAATAATGCCACAATTGTTAATCATGATAATTTAGATGAAGTGTACAAAAGGTACATAGAAAGTAAAGGTTATTATTGTACGGATTTTGGGAAAGCTGGTAAATTTTATGACTTTTTAGTTTGGAGAACCATGGAACCCAAGAAGTTTAAAATTGAATTGGTAGACCACACTGAAGAGGTGACTGTCTATTTTATGAAGGATTTTATATCTTTAGGTTGGATGGAATATTCCCGTTTAGGCGAGAGATATCCAGGGGGTTGGGCTACTAATAAGGCGCTTTATTGTGTTTCAAAGGGATATAATCAAAGTTCTGAAAAATTTAAAATAGTTTATCTTAAACATGAAGGACAACATTTTTATGATTACAAAAGATTCCCAGGTTTAGAGTCGCGAGACCTTGAATACAGAGGCAAATTAATAGAAATGATATTTTGCAATAAAGAACTTTACAATCGTGTAGCTTATTATTTAAAAAATGCAAAGAATGATCCCAGAAATGCGCATCCTCATGCTAATTACCGTATTGTTACTAATATGAGCCAGCTTCTTTTTGGATCAAATTATGAAACCGATTTCAATCGATGGAAAAAGATTCCTAAGTCTAGATTGCAAGAAGTAGCCAAGATATTATATGTGGAGAATACCAAATCTTTATTTACCGACTATGCAAACTAGTTTAATTGTAATGAATTTTATAAGTAATCAGCACCCTTTTTAGTTAAGATAAAGATGCTGAAACGGCATAACTATCTTTCAGTAGGGTGTATTTAATAATTCTCTGGTCTTTTACGACTATATGGATAAAAAATATAGAATCTACTATTTTACTTGTCTTCAACATCTTTATAGAGAATACACCTGTAACTACAGCTTCTTTGTTTTTTAGGTAGTAAACTATTTTAAATGACTTTATCTAAAATATAATTGCGTAGTTAAGTAACTTCATATATATTTGTAGTTAAATAACTTCATAATGAAATTAAGACGAGATATTTTTCAAGCAATTTCCGATCCAACAAGGCGGGCTATATTGGTATTACTCACCTCACAAACAATGACAGCGGGTGCTATAGCCGAAAACTTTGATGCTGCAAGACCCACTATTTCTAAACACATTCAAATTTTAAATGAATGTGACTTGGTTGAGGCTAACCAACAAGGGAGAGAAATATACTACGAACTTAAAGTTGAAAAAATGAAAGAAATCGATAAATGGCTAGAGCAATTTAGAGTCATTTGGGAAAATCGATTTAACCAACTCGATAATTTATTAGAATGCAAAAAACGGGCATAGTATACCACCCACAGCGGATTAAATTGAGCATAGTGCGGCGGGTGAAAGTGAACCACCTACAGCGGACGAAAGTGAACCA